>Ga0116132_1000006_pt1 | contig 261222 bp, 173 predicted proteins | sample June2015DPH_17_1_2_FD_89735 | JGI IMG/M metagenome (GOLD analysis project Ga0116132, IMG submission 89735) | Peatland microbial communities from SPRUCE experiment site at the Marcell Experimental Forest, Minnesota, USA - June2015DPH_17_150 | ecosystem: Environmental > Terrestrial > Soil >... | reverse complement strand
TTGGTGGTTACGGCTAACACCTCCACCATGCGGATAGGCTCGCTCACCGCGAGTAACCCGCGCTTCCGGGGACCAGCACATTCTTTATCTGCGGCACGCCTCACGCAGCTATAGTGTCTCGGCAGGAGAACAAATCAAATGAAGATCATCGACGGACCCCCCCCTGACGGCATCTATCCAGCGATCGAAGTGCAGCTCTGGCCATCGCCAAAGGATCCAAAGGTCAGCGTCGCTACAGTGAGTCTCTTCGAGGTGTTTTCACCGGCACCGCATGCGACGCTCAAAATCACAAAGTTCGTAGAGCGGAAACGGATGAATCGCGACCAAGCTGTCGTACTTGCTACCCAAGAGGCTACCGCTCGGAACATCGACACGGTCTATGTCAAAGCAAAGCAGGTTTGATTTGCCGAACCAGTCGCCGGACCCAACGGCCTTGGCTGTCACGCCTGCTGCTGACGCACCATTCGCGCCAGCCTGTGGCCGTGGGTCGTCTTGAGCGTTAGGCATGCAAGCCACCATTCGCATTGCGACGCCTGTGGATCGTCCAGCTTGGGTGGCTCTCCGTTTTGAGCTTTGGCCCCAGTGCCCGGCCGATCGCCACGAGCTGGAGGTCGAGCAGCTTCTCCCGAGCGATGGAGTTGTCGTTGTCGCCGATGCCGATGGGCAGCTGATCGGATTTGCGGAAGTGTCGGTGCGCCGCGATCACGTGGAGGGCACAAGATCGGCGCCGGTACCGTATCTTGAGGGTTGGTACGTGCGAGCCGCTCATCGAGGGCAGGGCATCGGTCGCAGGCTGCTTGATTTCGTCGAGCATTGGGCTATCAGCCGAGGATACGGAGAACTCGCGAGCGACGCTGAGATTCAGAACCACCAGAGTATCCGACTGCATCGTTCGCTGGGCTTCACCGAAGTCGGGAGATCTGTGCATTTCGTGAAGAAGCTCGGGTCAAAAAATGCCTGACCAACACCTGAGGTGAACGGGCACGCGGGAAAAAGAGTTTCATGCGGATTTTCCCTCGCATGGAAGCCTGGTCGTAAGCGCGAGCCCTTCGACAAGCTCAAGGCAGGCCCTTCGACGGATTCGACATGCTCACCGCAGGCAAGCTCAGCGCAGGCCCCTGGAGGGCCGGGTTGCGGTCTCTGGGGGAGCGCAGAGCGAAGGCGTGCGGCCGTGCCCGCAGCGCAGGCCGGCCGGGATTTGGGTTGAAATCTCCGGTCATTCGCACGCATTACGGGGGGCGATGGCTGTGGAAACCACGCTTCCCCCCGGCTGCGGGATTCTCGTGCTCGAGGACGATGCTCCCCTGCGCAAACGGCTCGCCGCGTACCTGCGCGGCCTCGGCGCCGAGGTGACCGAGGCGGCGCGCCTGGAGGAGGCCCGCCGCCTGCTGCGCGAGCTGCGGTTTGAGTTTGCGCTGGTGGACCTGCACCTCCCCGACGGCGAGGCGCTGGAACTGCTGCGCGAAGGCGCCTTTTCCGAAAACACCGGCGTCGTCGTGATGACCGCGTTCGGCGGCGTGCAGCGGGCGGTGGAGGCGATGCGGCTCGGCGCGGGCGATTATCTCGCCAAGCCGTTCGAGCCCGAAGAGCTGCCGCTGGCGTTTCTCCGCTGCCGCCGCACGCAAACCGCCGCGCGGCGCGAGGAGCACCGCGCCGCGGAGACGGCCAGCGAGGCCGATCGGATCTTTTTCGGCCGGAGTCTCGATGCCGTGCGCACGCAGCTTGAGACGATCGTCGCGACCGAACGCCGCCTGGAACGCCGCCTGCCGCCCGTGCTCATCGAGGGCGAAACCGGCACCGGCAAGAGCGTCCTCGCCCGGTGGCTGCACCGCCAGGGCCCGCGCGCCGCCCGGCCCTTCGTCACAATCAATTGCGCGGCGCTGCCCGAGGCGCTCGCCGAGGCCGAACTCTTCGGACACGAGCGCGGCGCCTTCACCGATGCCAAACGCGCCCGCATCGGCCTGTTCGAAGCGGCCGACAGCGGCACGCTGCTCCTCGACGAGATCGGCCTGCTCGCCCCGGCCACACAGGCCAAGGTGCTCGGCGCCGTCGAGGAAGGCACCATCCGCCGGCTGGGCGGCACGCGGGAGATCACCGTGGACACGCGGCTCATCGCCGCCAGCAACCGCCCGCTGACCGAACTCATGCGTCAGGGCGCGTTTCGCGAGGACCTTTACCACCGCCTCGATCTCCTGCGCATCACGCTGCCGCCGCTGCGCGAGCGCGGCACCGACATCGTGGCGCTCGCCCGTCACCTGCTCGCGCGGATCGCCGCCCGCCACCGGCTGACCGGATTGACGATCACGCCCGAGGGCGAGGCGCGCCTGCTCGCGCAACCGTGGCGGGGCAACGTGCGCGAATTGGCCCACGAAATCGAACGGGCCGTGATCTTCAGCGGCAGCACCGCGCTGGACTTCGCGCACCTCGAAGGTGCTGCCGTCGCGCCCGCGGGCGGCTGGCGCAATCCCGCGTGGAGACTGCCCCAAGCTGGTTTCTCGATCGACGCGCTCGTGAACGAAATCATTGCCGAGGCCTTGCGGGAAACCGGCAACAACGTCTCCGCTGCCGCGCGCCGTCTCGGCGTCACGCGCGAGTTTGTCCGCTATCGACTGTCACAGCAGAAATCTGACCGTTGAGCCGCCGGGAATTCCGGCGTTGGTTGCCATCCACCAATGATCGACCGCCAGCAACTCAGAGTTGGTTGTGATCAGCCAATTCGCTTGCCGCTCCCGGCGGCCCGGGCCGGCGCCGCGCGCGCCAACCCACGGACGGACCGGCGGTTCGAACACCAACGGCGCGGTTGGCACGCGGCTGGCATAATGGGAGGCAACTCGTAATCTTGTCCCATCAATACCATGAAAACAACGTCTCCTATTTCCCATGTGCTTATCGCGCTGCTCGCGGCCGGGTTGGCGGCCGAATGCCAGGCCGACCCTTGGGGCGGCAAACTCCAGATGGCGGTGGTCGCCGAGCAGGCGGATCACGCCGTGAAACTCACGCCGCCCACGGCCGAGAAGCCCGCCTATTACGTCGCGTATGACGCCGGCTACATCGAAGAGGGCGATCCGATCGCCGGCGTAAACCCGCCGCCCGCCATCGCGGTCACCCAGGCATTATCTGCGGCCCTGGCGTCCCAACACTATCTGCCCGCCCCCGCCACGTCGGCTCCGTCGCTCCTGCTGGTCTATCACTGGGGATTGCTGAACCGGGATACCCACCAGATCAGGAGCATCTTCAAAATACAGCCGAACCTGAAGGCCCGCATCGACCTCATCGCGCCGAGTAAATACGCCCAACGGATGGAGCAGGACATCATGGACCGCCGGCAGCCCGTGTCGGTGCATATTCCGATCCTCGACCCCACCGAACAGAACCTCCTGCAGCTCGCCGGAGACGACCGTTATTTTGTCATCGTGTCGGCGTACGATTTTGCCGCGCTCACCCGCCGCGAGACGAAGCTGCTCTGGCGTTTCAAGGTGAGCACCCGCAGCGCCGGAGCCGCGATGGCCGAGGCGCTGCCGACGCTCCTCCGGGGCGGCGCGCCTTATTTCGGCCGCGACCTGGCGGACACGCAATACGCCACCGAGCCCCTGGTTCCGGAAGGCCGGGCTGAGGCTGGCACGCCCAAGGCGGAGGAGTTCCTGCCGCCGCCCGAGATCGCCCGGCAACTTGACGAAAGCTACCTGCACAACCTCATGTATCAGGAGCACGTCGAATTCTCCGGGATCTACGCCTCGGATGCCAAAGAGAGCAACTATTCGCCGCCGAGCCGGTCCAGCCAATGAAATCACAGCCGACGGAATTCGGCGCCCGCCCGGCCAACTCCCCATCCCCCGCAACCCATCGCTTCTGAAGGCAACTGCATCGAAACTGGCGATCCCATCGCCAACCAGAGGCCGCCGGCCACCCGCCGCCCCAGCGTCTGACGATTAAACCGTTAACCAGCCGCGCCCGTAATCGGCACGCCGCTCGCAAGCCGGCAGGACATCATCACCCCATCATTCGTCATCCATGAGCACACGAATCTGCATCCTTCTCGGGCTGACCGCCGCCCTCGCCATCAGGCCGGCCTTCGGCTCTGGCGCTGACGACAAGAAATTCTACATGGTCGTTGTCGCCGAACGAACCGATCCGGAGGCGAAATCGGCCCTGCCGACGGGGGCGCAGCCAGTCTATTACGTCGCCTATGATTCAGGCTACGTCGATGCCGGCGACCGCATCGCCGGCGAGAACCCGCCCGACCCCGCCGTGGTCGCGCAGGCCTTGCGCCAGTCCCTCGCGGCCCAGGGTTTCCGGCCCGCCACTGTCCAGTCGCCACCCTCGGTGGCGATGGTCTACAGCTGGGGACTCCTCAGCTCGGACACGCTCGCAGGTCGCAGCAACTTCCGGATTAAACCCAACCCGCTGGCCGGCGTCACCGTCGTGGCTCCGGGAGAATACGCCGGCAAGGTCGACCAAGCTAGTCTCGCCGGCGCCAGGCAGCCGCTCCCGGGACTCACTCATATTTACAAACCCTACACGGTCGATTTCGCGGTGAATGAACGATATTTCGTCGTCGTGTCGGCCTATGATTTTGCCGCCCTCAACCATGGAGAGGCCAGACTGCTCTGGCGCACCAAAATGAGTACGCGCGCAGCGGGCGTGGCGATGGTCGACGCACTGCCGGCCCTCTTGAGTGGGGGCGGACCGTACTTCGGTCGCAACCTGGATGACCCACAGAATCTCCACGCGCCGCTGTTTCCCACACGGAGCGGGTCGGCGGGCGTCCCCGGCGAGCCGGAAACTGCGCCGCCGGCCGAAATCACCCAGCGGGTCGACGAGCAGTTGCTGCATAACCTGCTAGCCTTCGAGCACTGCGAGTTCTCCGGGGAGCCGCTCAAGGTTCGCTCCAGCAACGACTCCCTCCCCGCCGCGGCGCCATCCGGGCCGGCGGCTCTGTCATTCCTGCCGCCGGCACTCGCGGCCCGGATCAACGCCTACGAGCATGAGAAATCCGCCCTGCAGGACGCGCTGACCGCCCTGATCAAGAAGCGCACGCCGGGCGCGGACACCCGCCAAGCCATCGACGTCTTCAACCAGGAGAACGCCGGGCGCATCGCGTCGCTGACCCGGGAGCGGGAGGCGATCCGGGATGAACTCGCCGGGCTGGCCGCCGCCAACACGAATGCCGCAGCCGGCAAATCATTGAACACGCTCCTGAAGGAATTCGCCGACGGCGTCCAGGAGATGGCAACATCGTCCAGTCCCGACTTGTAGTGACGCCATGCGGCGCCCTGCCGCTGAAACGATCCCTCAACTCCACCGCATGAATCCGCGGCTCTCGCGTCTCGCCCTGCCGGCGCTGGCCGCCGGCACCCTGCTGGTCGCCATCTTCGCCGTGATGGTCGTGCGTTTCCGCGCCGAGCTCCGCGCGGAAATCCGCCAGACCATCATCGACCGCGACGCCGCCGTGCTGCGCCCGGTGGCGCTGCGGCAGCTCGCGCAGCGCGAAGCCGCCCTCGCCGGCCAGCCCGCCGGTCCGGCCGACCTGCTCGCCGCCGTGCTGGAGAGCGCGCAGCAGGAGGGCATGCTGGCCATGGTGATCTTCGACGCCCAGGGCCGAGTCCTGCGCGTCGCGCCCGAGTCGCTGCTTTTCGCCGAACTGCCGCTGGACGACTACCTCCGGCTGCTCAAGCTCGAGCCGATCAGCCGTTATGATCCGGCATTCCCGCTCGACCGCTATTTCCTTGGCGTCGGCGGCACGCCGGAGCAGCGCCGGACGCCCGTGCTCGAGGTGCTGCTGCCGCTGCACGGACGCGACGCGACGAAAATCCTCGGCTTTGCCCAATATTACATCGACGCCCGGCCGCTGGCGCAGGAACTGGCGGCCATCGACGAACGCGTCAACCGCCAGACGGCCGCCACGCTCGGCATCGGCGGGCTGCTCATCGCCGCCGTCGTGACCGCGGCTTATTTCGGACTGCGCCGCGCCCAGCGCGTGATCGCGGAGCGCAACGAGCGGCTCATCCGGGCGAACTTCGAACTCACCCTCGCCGCCAAGGCCTCCGCCCTCGGCCAGCTCACCTCGCATTTGATGCACGACCTGCAGGGTTCCGTCGCCGGCCTGCGCGCGGTGGTGGCCGGACGCAGTGCCGGTGGCGCCGCCGGCTCCGACTGGGAGGCCGCCGCCGGCTACACGGAGCGCATGCAGGCGATGATCCAGGAAACCGTCGCCCTCCTCGGCGACCGCACCGCGCAGACCACCTACGAACTCACGGGGCACGAACTGGCCGAAATCACCCGCCATCGCAACGCCGCGCTGGCGGAGAAAAAAGGCGTCGTCTTCACCGTCGAGGGCGGCTTCGACCAAAATCTTGACAGCCACCGCGGCAGCCTGCTCTGCCTCATTACCAGCAACCTAGTGCAAAACGCGATCGACGCCACCGACGCCGGCCGGCGCGTCGGCGTGGTTTTCCACAACGGCGGTGGCACTGTGAAGGTCACCGTCGCCGACGAGGGCCACGGCATTCCCGAAGACCTGCGCGAGCATCTTTTTGAACCGGGCCGCAGTGGACGGCCCGGAGGCTCCGGCCTGGGTCTGGCCATCAGCCGTCTGCTCGCCCGGCAGATCGGCGCCACGCTGGCGCTCGATGCCACCGGTCCGGCCGGCACGAGCTTCAGTCTCACGCTGCCCCTCGGCGACTGATTGTTAGAAACTGTCCGAAAACGCTGCTGCGTTGCCCGATGGAGGGCGTTCTGCTCCGTCAGCGCCGCTCGGGCATTTAGCAGCGTTCTGCTGGCCGGCAAAGCGCCGCCATGCCTCCGTCCAGACCGCCTGCTACCAGACGACAATATCAATATTTCTCAACCTGACCCCTGCTTCTACGGTCGTTTTCCGTGGTGATAACACCTAGTGCAATGAACACTCACAGGCTACATGCGCGCATCGAGTACGACTATGTCGATGCGCTTGCTGCTTGTGGCCACAATGCAAGCTCTTTCGGCTTCGAGCTGGGCCGTGGCATCGGCAAGAGTCTCGCGGCATAAGTAAGCTCGCTTCCGTTGGTCTTTGTCCGTCCAACCGGCGCAGGTGAAGTAGCCAGTCACGTGTATGCCGCAACGTGCTCCGCGTAGGTAGCGGGCATGCAGCTGCTGCTGAATGCTCGTCAACACATCAGGATTCCAGGCACACTTCACCTCTACAACAACCCTTAGGATAGAACCGTCGTCTGCGGCGCTGGGCGCATGGGCAACAATGTCCGGTTCGTCGCCGGGCGTACTGCCAGTCTTTTGGCGCAGTTCAGATTCGCGCACGGCGTTGACACCGTAGGATTGCAAGTCGGTGTTGAAATGGCGCGCCAGACAATCCGATAAATTGTTCTCGTCCTTAGGACTCCAGTCTTTCACCGGGCCGGCCGGCTCGTTCCACAATTCGGTGGTGGGATTGTCCTGCCGCAACTTTTCCTGGTAGCGGCACAAGGATGCGAGCAGCGCGTCGCAGAGGTCGCCGTCGCTGCACAGTGGGCGTTGCCACAACAAGGCAAGATAGTCGCAGGTGTGCTTCACCGTCGGTGGCTTCCACTCGCGGCGCCGGCAGGCGTGTCGCGCCTTAGCGAGCACCTGGCCCAACCACGGAAGATCTGGGTGGCGGTGCACTAGTCCGCCCAATGCTTCGACCGCCTCTTCCTTGCCGCAGTCCTCCAAGTAACTAAGGACAGTGCTTCGCAGATGATAGATTTCATGGCGCAAAGTTACGGTCCCACTATGGCCTTCTTTGTACGGATCGCCGGGAAAGTTGAGTTCAAGCCACTCCCGAAATTGCGCAATTATCTCCCCCGGTAAATCGGTGATCCAAGCTGATCGCATGGTGCCACCGTTGTTTAGGTGGCCCAGCACACTTTCGCCCCATGACACATCCGCCATCATGCGAGCGACAATGTTGACCCCATCGACGGCGGTGCGGTAGCAAAGGAGCAACGCGTCCGCGAGCGTGGCGCGCCGGTTCGTGCCGATGCTCTGCGCTGTTGGCTGCCAGGACCGCAGCGTGGTTTCCCCCTCACGGGAGCCTTGCTTCAACAAAAAACTAAAAAGATCGAAATCTGTCCCCAGTTCTGCGGTCGAGTCCATGGCCGCGGCGAGAATGATTGTCTCAGCTTCCTTATCAGTGGAGACCGGAATAGCCGACATGCGTTTGATGGGAACATAGCGATCGCGACGGGACGCGAGCCAGCGTTCCAGCGCCGGCAGGAAGACTTCACGGGCTTTTCGGTAAGCCAACCCAAAGAGCGGCGGCCACAGTTCTTCTTGTGTGGAGTAGATCCGATCCTGATAAACGAAAAGCACCGGCATCCAACTAGCCCAAAACTCCGACGATTGCTCCGTAAGCCAAGTTGGCCGCATCCGCTGCAGTTCGATGAGCAAACGCAACCCGGCATAATAGGAACGATAGGTGTGCTTTGGGTCGTAGACCTCTTGAGGATCGACCGCCGTGCCTAAGAGGTAGCCCGGAGCAACTACAATAATTCGTTGGTATTGTTCGGCCGAGAGGCGCTTCCAGCCCATCTCATTGTTGGTGTTGCCGTCTTCATCGGGCTCGCGCAGGCGTCCGTCGAGGCGTTCCATCAGCAACCACATCGCGTGCGCTTTGCCGGCGGTATAGAGATCTAGCGCTTCGTCCACTTGGGCTGAAAAGGGCTTTCGCTTCGTCAGCTCGGCCTGCCGTTTCTGTTCTCGATAATAGTGATCCTTACGCCAGTTGGCCTCCCCAGCCTCGACCAGTGGTTCCGAAGTATACATTTGGACGCGGGCAGCCACCTCCTCGTCCGCTTCCACAAAAGGCCACATGAGCACAAGATGTTCTGGTTTTGTCAGCGGGGAAAAAAGCCAGAAGGCTAGTTCAAGCCAGCGCTTGCGTAGTTCCATCGTCGCGGCACCCAAAGCCTGGGTCATCACCCATTTGAAGTCTTCCGCCACAATTAAGCCGGATTCATGTAACGACGCTTTAACGATCCGATCGCGCACCGGCTCGTCGCTTGCCATGAATGCCTGCCAGAAGAGCTGCCGGAACGGAGTCTCCGCCGTGAGGTCTCGTCCCTCGAGGGAAAACAAACGCCCATCGCGGCGCGAGAGGCTGCGAACGAAGTTTATGAACTCGGCGCGAATTGCTGGATCGGCGATGGACCGATATGCGGCTAGCGTAATCTGGGCGCAGGCTCCATCAAAAGGATCGCCGTCCACGTGATCGGAGTCCGGTTCGACGGTGCCGACCCATCGCAGCAGCGCCGGCAAATCGGCGGGAGCGATATTCTCCACCAGGTTGGCGGAAAGAAAACGCCTGTAGGATCCGTAGTAGTTGTCCTGCTGGGGTAAGGTGAGCAAAGGAACGAGTTCGTCGACCTTCAGGTGAGAGGGCCAAAGGATCGAAAGCACGCAGCCGCGAACGTCATCATGATCGTCATGTAGGCCGGCCGGTGTAAGCCGTTGCATTACGAGCGGGCGAATGGTGGCATCGGCCCAAGATCGCAAGGCCACGCCCGCACTATGCCGGAGGCGCAACACCTCTGCGGGCTCGAACATGATCTCAACGAAAAGCGGAGCGAGTTCGCGAAGATTGCACGCCCGCGCAATGTCCATCGCGAGGTCGCGGACCATCCAACTTTCTGCCCGATTCTTCAGCACTGGTTCGAGCTGTACGACGAGCACTGGATGCTGGAGGCGGTTCAGCCGGATGTCCTCGCTCCATTGTGGAACTCGCGCTTCGTGCCGACGCACCTGATCGAGATAATGGGTGACGATCTGCTTGCGCTTCTCCGGATCGAGCCGCGACGGGTCGCACCGCAGAAATATGTCCGAGTTGTCCTGCACCAGAGTTTCGAACAGCCGCTGCTCGAGCGTTGCCAGCCAGCACGCCGTCTCCTCCAGTTGCGGCCAAAGTCGAGGGTGTCCGCTTGCGGTATCACATAGCAGTTGTGCGAGTTTATCCGAGGATAAGTGGCGTTCGCTCAGATAGCGCGCCGCGAGATATTCCGCGTAGGATTGGTGTCGCCAAGTATGGATGCCGCCGGGCTGCGCCTCGAAGAGCGCGGTTTGCAGCGTTTCAGCCAAGCTCTCACGCGTGAATTCAATTTGGCTCGCGTTAGCGCGTACAAATCTCCCGAGCAAATCGACGCCGACCAACATACCGGTTTCGTCCTCCGGTCTTGTGTCGACTGAATTGAAAATCAAGTAGCGGTTCGACAACACGCACGCTGCAGCAAGATAGCTGGCGCAGGCCAACCGTTCGTTGAGAGTGGTATGCAGACGAGGTGTCGCTTGCTGCGGGACTTGATAAGTGTCCTCACAGAGGAGCGCACAGCCCGTCGCGTAAATCTCCGCTCTGTCGCCGCCCAAAACGCCGCCGGCCTTGGCGGCGCCGAGCAACATTCGCAGGGTGATCGGATGGGCGGCAAAAGCGTTGACATCGCGTGCGGCCACTTCCTCCAAAAACCGGTCGGGATCGATGCTCATTGTAGTGGCTGCCGCGCTTACATTCTCCCGGGTTAGCGGCGCGAGCTGCCAAACCTGTACTTTCTTGCCGACCTGTTGCTCGCCAAACACCCGGCACAGTTCAACTTCGATTTCGTCCTGCCATTCCGCGGCCCGGCAGCTCATCCGGAGTTGCAGGGGCGGAAGCTTCTTGGCCAGATGCGGGCGCAGATGCGCCAAAATGAGTCGCCCGAGTTCAGGAACTCGCCGCCAGCATTCGTCGATGCTGTCGAACAACAGCGTCAGTGCGTGCTTGCCTTCCGTCCAATCAAGGAATTCTGGGCTAGAAAAGGCCTCCCGCTCAATAAGCGCGGCTGACCGGAGCTTCAGATCGAGCCGCAGCGTGCAGTGGTCTGGTGTTGAGCGCGTCCGTCTGAGCCGCTCGCCCTCGGCTGTGATTTCAAAACTCTTCCCGATTCCCGGATCACCGAGGAGGACCAGACAAGGCACGCTCTCCAAATCCGCCAACGTCGCCAGCTTGACCGATTGCTGCGGAACGAACCATTGGGGTTTGTCGGAAGGAGCAATGAGGTAGCCATTCCTTAAGGTCGGCGACGATCCGCGTGGGAACCAATAGCGGAGCCACGGAAAGACTATAGGAACGGGCTGCAATGATGGCATTCTTAGGGACTAGTTCGCTCACAGGCAAACCAGCGTTCGAGGCGTCCAAAGGGGCAGCTTCACTGTTTGTCTCTCGGGAGGATCATAAAGAGTCAGGTTAAAACAATTGCGATCAGGCGGCGGAAGTTAGGAGCACGGTCGACGCCTGTCTTCCGCAGACGCGCTCTGACAGTGAGTCTTTGGCATTTCTAACGCTATTTACCGCAGAGAGGAATTCTAAATAATACCCATTTCAGGCCCGGCGGCATTCTGCTGGCCAGCAGAACGCCTTCATCCGGACATCCGGTCCGGTACAACAGGTCATGCCCACGCTTGACGAGATCGCCGCCAGCGCGAATTGATTTCCGGCAATGAACTTCCGGTCAGTGAACCTTCGGAACCTCGGGGCGGGGGCGCTGATATTCTATGCGACGCTGGTCGCCTACCTGCCGGTTCTCTACGGCGGATTCCTCTGGGACGACGATTTTCATGTGACGCAGCCTGACCAGCAATCCGTCGACGGACTGAGACGCATCTGGTTTGAGGTGGGGGCAACCCAGCAATATTACCCGCTGCTGCACACCGCATTTTGGGTGGAGCACCGGCTGTGGGGCGACTCGGTGGTGGGTTACCATCTGGCGAACATCCTGCTGCACGCGGTGGCCGCCTGCCTAGTGGTGGCGCTGGTGCGGCGGCTGATCGACGAGGGAACCAGCCCTTCGACTGAGCTCAGGGCATTCGACTCCGAGAAGGTGGCCGCAGGCCATGAGCGGAGGCGGTACGCCGGAGTCGAATGGCTGGCGGGGTTCATCTTTGCCCTGCATCCGGCGTGCGTGGAGTCGGTGGCGTGGATTTCGGAGCAAAAGAACACGCTCTCCGCCGTCTTCTACCTGGGCGCGGCGCTCGTCTATCTGCGTTTTGACCAGGACCGCCGGCCCGCGCGGTATTTTCTGGCGCTCGGCCTGTTTGTGCTGGCGCTGCTGACCAAGACGGTGACGGCGACGCTGCCGGCCGCGTTGCTAGTGATCTTCTGGTGGCAGCGGGGCCGCCTCCACTGGACCCGGGATGTGCGGCCGCTGCTGCCGTGGATTGGACTCGGCGCGACCGCAGGACTGTTTACGTCATGGGTGGAGCAGACCTTCATCGGCGCGCTAGGTGCGGATTTCACGCTCACCCTGCTCGAACGCTGCCTGCTGGCCGGCCGGGTGCTTTGGTTTTATCTGGGAAAGCTGGTGTGGCCCGCGGACCTGATGTTCATCTATCCGCGGTGGGACGTCGACGCGGCGGTGTGGTGGCAGTATCTGTTCCCGCTGGCAGTGCTGGCGCTGGTGGCCGGGCTGGGAATAGTGGTCCGACGGCAGCGGGGACTTCCGGCCCGCGCCGCAACGGCAGGGCTGGCCGGATTTCTGATCTTCGCCGGTACACTGTTTCCGGCCATGGGATTCATCAATGTCTACCCGTTCATCTATTCCTATGTGGCGGACCATTTCCAGTACCTGGCCAGTCTGGGCATCATCGTACCGGTGGCGGCGGGGCTGACGCTGGCGGCCGGCACTCTGCTGGACAGCAGAGCCCCCGCCGTCCGGTGGCTGAGCCCCGCGGGGGGCGGGTTGCTGCTCGCGACACTGGGCGCTCTGACCTGGCATCAGTGCGGCATGTACCGCGATGCCGGCACACTCTATCGGGCAACGCTGGCGCGGAACCCCGCCTGCTGGATGGCACACACGAATCTGGGCGACCTCCTGTCGAGAATTCCCGGGCGCCTGCCCGAGGCGATCGGCCATTTTGAGGCGGCGCTGCGCATCAATCCCCGGGATGTGAATGCGCACAACGACCTGGGGCACGCCTTCACGAAAATTCCGGGCCGCCAGCCCGCGGCCATCACCGAGTATGAGGCAGCGCTGCGAATCGATCCCGGTTTTGCGCCGGCGCACAACAACCTGGGGGTCCTGCTGGAGACAATCCCCGAACGCCTGCCGGAGGCGATCGGCCATTTGGAGGCGGCGGTGCGGTTGGCTCCCGACGCGGCGGACATGCACGACAACCTGGGCGCAGCCTTGCTCAAGATTCCGGAGCGAGCGCTGGAGGCGCTGGCCCAGTTTGAGGCGGCGGTGCGCCTCAATCCGGGTTCCGCGGACATGCAGAACAACTTGGGCACGGCCCTGGCTAAAATCCCCGGACGATGGCCGGAGGCGGCGGCCCATTTGGAGGAGGCGGTACGGCTTGATCCCCGCTCCGCGAAAATGCACAGCAACCTCGGCGTGGCCCTGGCGCAAATGCCCGGGCGATGGCCGGAGGCGGTCGCCCAGTTCGAGGCGGCGGCACGCATGGATCCCCGTTCGGCGGAGGCGCACAACAACCTCGGCGCAGCCTTGAGCAGGATCCCGGAGCGGGCGCCGGAGGCGATCGCCGAGTTTGAGGCGGCGACGCGCCTCAAACCCGACTTTGCCGAAGCGCACAACAACCTGGGAGACGCCCTGGTGAATATTCCCGGACGATTGCCCGAGGCCATCGCCGAATATGAGGCGGTGTTGCGCCTCAATCCCGACTCGGCCGAAGTTCACAGCCAGTTGGGAAAAGCCCTGCTCGGCCTCCCGGAGCGAGCGCCGGAGGCGATGGCCCATTTCGAGGCGGCCGTCCGGATCAATCCCAAGTCGTTCGAGGCCCACTACGCGCTGGGAATCCTGTTGTCCGCCCAGCCGGATCGCCGGCCGGAGGCGCTGGCGCATTTGGAGGCGGCATTGAGGATCAAACCCGATTTTGCACCGGCCCGGGAATGGATCGCCCGGCTGCAGGCCGCCCGACCCTAGCCCGGATGCATCACACTTTTTCTCCTTCAGGCGCATCCGCTTGCCCCACCGCTGCAGCAGGGCAAGGCGACTTGGTCGCGGTTAGCCCCGACAAAGTCGGCCCACAGGGTGCATCCATCACCCGAGGGAGTGTGAGGGATGCAGGCTAGCCCGCCGTCCGCTCCAGGAGCATCACAAACCCGGCTGGCATTTTCGCCTTCAACCGGCCGGCCGGCCGGGTACAACAGGGCATGCCCACGCTTGACGAGATCGTCGCCTACTGCGACCGGCGCACGCGCCGCGCCGCCTTCACGGATTTTCCCGGCGCCGCCAACGGCCTGCAGGTCGCCAACCGCGGCCGCGTCACCAAAATCGGCGCCGCGGTCGACGCCGGCCTGGCGCCGTTCGAAAAAGCCGTGGCCGCCGGCGTGGATTTCCTGATCGTGCACCACGGACTGTTCTGGGAGCCGCCGCGCCCGATCACCGGATCCACCTACCGGAAACTGGCCTCCCTCCTGCACGGCAACTGCGCGCTCTATTCCAGCCATCTGCCGCTCGACGCGCATCCGCAGATCGGCAACAACGTCCTGCTGGCGCGCCAGGTGGGGCTCAGGCCCCGCCGTTCGTTCCTCGTGCACGAGGGCGAGGCGATCGGCTGGATCGCGCCCAGCCGGGTGCGGCGCGCCGACCTGCGCCGGAAGCTCACGGCGCTGTACCCGCGCGTCGTGGCCATCGAGTGTGGATCGACGGCGCCGCGCGCGGTGGCCTTCTGCAGCGGGAGCGGCAACGGCGCCGTGCGCGAGCTCGGGTCCGCGGGCGTGGACACGCTCGTGACCGGCGAGCTGCGCGAGGAATGGTTCACCTACGCGCAGGAGTGCCGCCTCAATCTCTACCTCTGCGGCCATTACGCCACCGAGACGCACGGCGTGCAGGCCCTGGCGGCCGAACTCGCGAAAAAATTCCGCCTGCCGTGGGAGTTCATCGCGACCGGCAATCCGCTCTAAGCCGCCCACGGAAGACACGGAACCCCCGGAAAGAAGATTGTCCCAGCCGGATCCTTCAGTGTATTCCGTGTGTTCCGTGGGCATCCCTCCATGAAAAAAATCGCCATCATCAACGGCCCCAATCTCGACCGGCTCGGCAAACGCGAGCCCGAAATCTACGGCCGGGCGACGCTCAAGGACCTCGAAAAAATGCTCCGCGCCGAGGCCCGCAGGCTCGGCGTGGCGCTCACCTTCTTCCAGTCGAATCATGAGGGTGCGCTCATCGACAAGCTCGGCGAGCTGGCCGACCGCCGGTTCGCCGGCATCATCATCAACCCCGGCGGCCTCGCGCACACCAGCGTCGCGCTCCGCGACGCCATCGCGGGGACGGGCATCCCCGCGATCGAAGTGCACATTTCCGACATCCGCCGGCGCGAGCCTTTCCGCCGCAAGTCGGTGACCGCCGGCGCCTGTGCGGCGATGATCTGCGGCCGGGGCCTGCCGGGCTATGTCCTGGCCCTGCGCCGGCTGGCAGCCTGAGCGATGGCCGAGACCCTACCCAACTTCGCCGAGCCGCGCTGGTTCGCCTGCCACACCAGGCCGCGGTGCGAAAAAAAATTCGCCGCGCTGCTCGCCGTCGAGCGTTTCACGCATTACCTGGCGCTCGTGCCGAGCGTGCGGCGCTACCGCGACCAGACGAAACGGTTCACCAAGCCCCTTTTCCCCGGCTACGTGTTCGCCAAGATTGCGCCGGAGCGGAAGAACCGCGTCTACCAGCAGGACCTGCTCGTCCGCGCCATCTGGGTCGAGGACCAAGCCGGCTTCCTCCGGCAGCTCGAGGACGTGAAGGCGGTCGTGGCCTCGGGCCTGGAACTGAGCCTGCATCCGCTGCTCAAGAAAGGCACACGCGTGAAGGTTGCCGGCGGGCCGCTCCACGGTCTCGAGGGTGTCGTCGACGATCCCGCGAATCCCAAAGGTGTCGTCATTGCCGTCGACGTGTTGCAGCAGGGCCTCCTGGTGCGCATGCCGATGGAGAATCTGCAGATTCTGCCCTAGCGCACGTGCCCCTCCTCTTTTCCAACCTGCATCGCGGGGTTCGCCTGCCGGCTTCCGGCACAGACGATGGTCGCAACCGAAGGCGCGGGGCGCTGTCCATGGGCGTGTCCGCCTCGCATCGTCTGCACTCTTCCATGACCACTTTGCCTTGGAAAACCTGCCTCCTGCTTGTCTCCGGCCTGTTTCTGGCCGTCAGCGCCGCGGCTCAGGACCCTGACGCGGCGCCCGCGGCTGTGACCGCCAACGGCGAACAAGCCACCATCCCCCGTATTCCCGGCCTGTTCGAGATTGATCTGCCGAAGACCGAGCGAAGGGGGAACATCCGATTCAGCTTCCAGCCCTCTTTTCGCGACCTGCTCGATAAGCCTTACGTGCGAATCCCCCTCGAGTTTCGCTGGGGCGTGAACGACCACTTCGAATTGAACAGTGAATTCGAGACCTATTTCGACGACGGCCTGCGCAGCGGCCCCAGCGGCTACGGATTCAGCACAGTGCACTTTGGAGCCAAATACGCCTGGCTCAAGTGGCTCAAACCCACATGGGACGCCAGTGTCGGCTTCAACTCCTCGATTCCCGTCAGCCGCCCCCCAATGGATCTGACCGACGGCCACAACCACGTCACGCCGTACATCGTGTTTGGGCGCAAGCTCGGCTGGATGCCGGGCCTCTCGGGATTCCTTCATACGAGCGTGGACTTTCTCTCCAAGTCATCGACTCCCGGCAATTTCGGCCAGAACGAGCCGCACAGCAACTCGCTGACGCTGACGCCGGGCCTGCTCTACGATCGCAAGGCCTGGCACTACACCCTGGAAGTGGATGGCACCACCACGAGCGTGATCGGTAAAGGCGATCACTACTTCCTCACCATCCGGCCGGGTGTGATCTGGGATTTGCCGAAGCAGCTCATGTTTTATGCGCGCGGCCGCTGGCTCGCCGGCTTCAGCGTGACGGCTGTCTTCGGCCCCGACGGCAACACGTTCAGCACCGGCGGCCGGTTCCGGGGCGAGGTGAACCTCAAGCGCCTCTTCGGTCGCGACCAGCCGGCCGATCCGCCGGGACTTTAACGCCGGCCGCCGAACGCCTACCCCATGACGCGACGGCCCGCGGGAAAGAATAAATCACCGATCCGCGAGGCCAGCATCGCCAGCCAGTCCTTCATAGCCCCTTCCAAGCCCACGCCGCGCCGTGCAGCACGGCGCACGCCGCGAGGGCCGCCGCCACGTCGTCGACGACGATGCCCCAGCCGCCCGGCAGATCCTGCAGTTTACGAATACCCAGCGGCTTCGCGATGTCGAAGAGACGGAACAGCAGGAATCCCGCGATGAAAACCGTCCACGCCGGCCACTGCCGCACCAGCACCGGCCAGCCGAGAAAACACAGGGGCATCGCGGCGAACTCATCGAGGATCACCTCGCTGGGATCGCGCCGCCCGAGGCGGAATTCCGCCTCGCCGCACATCGCCACCGCGAGGTAGAGGCCGGGCAGACTGAAGATCAGCGTCCAGAAGGCGGACCACGGCCAGAAGCCGAGCGGCCAGAAGAAGACCGTGAAATAGAGCAGTCCGGCCACCGAGCCCCACGTGCCCGGCGCGCGGCGCCGGCGGCCGAGCGGACCGAGCGTGGCAAACGCCAGCACCAAACTGGAGGGAAGCAGGCGGGGCCAGATCGGTTGCGCGAGTTTCATGCCGCCGGCGCGTCAAACAACACATGCCGGTATTTCCGGTAGTAGCTCCACATCGACGAGAACATGAACCACATCGACACGAAGAAGAGCACAAGGCCGGTCCAGTGGGCCAGCCAGACCGCGCCATTGAGCGGGAAAGGACAGATGCGCGGCAGGTCGCGCGCCACCATCGGCTCGGCCATCAGGAACCCCAGCGCGGTCAGCTGGATGATTGTCTTCACCTTGCCGCCACGCTCGGCCGCCATCACCACGCCGCGGGTAGCCGCCATCATGCGCAGCCCCGAGATCGTGAACTCGCGCGCAATCACCATCAGCACCAGCATGATCACGAACGCGCCCGGCAGCCGCAGCGCCTCCAGGTCGAGCAGCGCCACCATGACGCCGATCACCAGCACCTTGTCCGCCAGGGCATCCATGAACTTGCCGAAATCGGAGACGGTGTTGCGTTCGCGCGCCAGCTTGCCGTCGAGCCAGTCGGTGATGGCGGCGGCGATGAAGAGCCAGAAGGCGAGCGTCGCCGCCCCCGGCCAGGTGCCGTACATCAGCGCCACAATGGCGAAGGTCAGGGGCATGCGGATCAGCGTCAGCACGTTCGGCAAATTCATGCGGGGGAGAAGACGGCGCAAGATATGGACTGTATGGACCGAGCACGCCGCCGCAGGCAAGGATGTAGATTCCGCCCCACTTCCCCGCTTTCCCCTTCCTGCCTGCTCGATCGCGGTGGTTCCTCCTACCCTCTTGCCCTTGGCCGCAGTCTTGCTCTTACTGTCCCCCTGCTCTGCAGTTGGGCCCGAGCGGGAGCGAGAGCACGAGCAGACCAATCCACGTACCACCCCATGAGACTCTGCATCTATCCGGGCACCTTTGACCCCATCACCTATGGACACCTCGACGTCCTCGAGCGCGCCACGCGCCTCTTCGATCACGTGCTGGTCTCCGTCGCCCACAATCCCGAAAAGAGCCCCCTCTTTACCGCCGAACAGCGCCTTGAGCTGATCCGGCCGAACATCGCCTGCTATGCCAACGTCTCCGCCACCACCTTTCGCGGCCTGCTGGTCGACTTCGCCATGGCGCAGCATGCCATCGCCATCATCCGCGGTCTGCGGGCGATGTCAGACTTCGAGTTGGAGTTCAACATGGCGCTCATGAACCGCCATCTGCAACCCGCGGTCGAAACCATCTACGTGATGCCCAACGAGGATTACAGCTACACTAGCTCCCAGCTCGTCAAGCAGGTCAGCAAATACGGCGGTGACGTCTCGAAGTTCGTGCCGGCCAACGTGGTGGCGGCCCTGCGCACCGCCTACGGGTTCAAGTGAAGCCTGACTCCTGCCCCCCCTGCCAGCCGCCGGACAAAATGAGCGGTCCTGTTACCTGCCGGCCCGGGGCGCGTCTTAGCATCGGCTGATGCGCTGCCTTCCAGCTTCGCAATCGCGTGGGAGGTTTGCTTTGCCTTGGCCGCCGTCAAAACTAATCTCTTCCCCTTTATTCATCATCATGGCCACCTCCGCCCGCTCGCGTGTTTGGAAAACCCTCATTATGATCACCGCCATCGTCGCCGTGGCCGCCGGTGGCTGGTACTACTGGATCCGCAGCTCTGACCGGGTGCCGGAGTATTCCACCATCACCGTCGCGCGCGGCGACGTCGTCCAGGTGGTCACGGCCACCGGCGACATCGAGCCGGTGCTCGACGTCAATGTGGGATGCCAGATCTCCGGCATCATCTCCAAGCTCTTCGTGGACTGGAATTCGCCGGTCAAGCAGGGCCAACTGATCGCCCAGATCGATCCCGCCACCTACCAGGCCACTGTGCTGCAGGCCGAGGGCCAGCTCGCCAACGCGAAGGCCAACTACGAACTCACCCGGGTAAACACGGAGCGCACCCGCGAGCTCTTCAAGAAGAGTCTCGTGGCGCAGTCCGACCTCGACACAGCCGAGGCCCAGCTCCTCCAAGCCGATGCGCAGGTGAAAATCCAGAGCGCCGCGCTGGACATGGCCAAGGTGAATCTGGCCCGTTGCGACATCTTCTCCCCCATCGACGGCGTGGTCATCTCCCGCCAGGTGGACGTCGGCAATACGGTAGCCGCCAGTCTGAGCGCTCCCACGCTTTTCATGATCGCGAACGACCTGACGAAAATGCAGATCATCGGCGCGGTGGCGGAAGCCGACATCGGCAACGTCAAGGTCGGCCAGTCGGTCAACTTCACCGTCGATGCGTTTCCCAACCAGCAGTTCCACGGCCGCGTCAGCCTGATCCGGAACGCGCCGCAGACCCAGCAGAACGTCGTCGTTTATCAGACGATCATCGACGTCAACAACCCCGATCTCAAGCTGCGGCCCGGCATGACGGCCAACGTCTCCATTGTCATCGCCGAGAGTTCCAACACCCTCCGCATCGCCAACAGCGCCTTGCGCGCGCGCATCCCGGACGAGCTGCTTCCGAAACGCGCCCCCGAGGCCAGCCTCGACCCTTCCGGTGCCGGTAATAACGCCGCCACTGCCACTCCGGCCGTCAAGCCCATGACCGACGAGGAGCGCCGTCGCGCCACTTTCGCAATCATGACCGAGGCCGGTTTCACCCGGGGTGGTGGACCGCCCACGCCGGAAATCCTCCAGAAAGCCCAGCAACTCGCCAAGGAGCGCGGCCTTGATCTCGACTTCAGCCGCTTCACCGGCGGCGGACGCGGCGGTGGCGGCAGCGCCATCATCACCCGCACCGTCTACCAGCTGAAAGGCGCCGATCCGCACACCGCCACCCTGGAGCCCGTCAGCATTAAGCTTGGCATCACCGATGGAATCAATACGGCCGTCCTGGACGGCCTGAAGGAAGGCGACGTGATCGTCACTGGCGTGACCCTGCCCGGTGCGCAAACCGCGGCGGCCGCCCCGACTTCCGGCAATCCCTTCGCCGGCGGCGGGCCGCGCCGCTTCTGATCCAACCCACCGCGTTTCGCCGATGGCTGCTGTCGTCAAAATCGAGGAGATTCACAAGATCTACGACTCGGGCGAGATTCCCGTGCACGCCGTGCGCGGCGTCTCGCTCGAGATCCACAAGGGCGAATTCGTGGCGCTCATGGGCGCAAGCGGTTCCGGCAAGTCCACCCTCATGAACCTGCTCGGCTGCCTCGACCGCCCCACCCGCGGCCGCTACCTGCTCGACGACACCGACGTGTCGCAGCTCGACCGCAACGAACTGGCCGACATCCGCAACCAGAAGATCGGTTTCGTGTTTCAGGGCTTCAACCTCCTGGCCCGCACGACCGCGCTCGAGAACGCGGAGCTGCCCATGCTGTACGGGCGGCAGCGCCACTCGTCCCGCGAAATGCGCAAACGGGCGCTCCACAGCCTCGAGATCGTGGGCCTCTCGGACCGCGCCGATCATTTTCCCAACCAGCTCTCCGGCGGCCAGCAGCAACGCGTGGCCATCGCCCGGGCACTCGTCAATGATCCCGAGATGCTCCTCGCCGACGAGCCGACCGGCAACCTCGACAGCAGGACCTCCGTCGAGGTGATGGGGGTGTTTCAAAAGCTCAATGACCAGGGCATCACCATCGTCATGGTCACGCACGAGCTTGACATCGCCCGCTACTGCAAGCGCGACCTCATCCTGCGCGACGGCCGCCTGGTGCGCGACGAACTCGTCAAGGACCGTCTGCACGCCAATGAGGAAATGCGAAAACTCCGGGAGGCCGAGGCGGCGGCGAAACTGATCTCCGTCTGACCATGCGCATCATCAACACCATCAAGGTCGCCCTGCGCGCCCTGCGGCGCAACACCATGCGCTCCATCCTCACGGCGCTGGGCATCATCATCGGCGTCGGCGCGGTGATCGCAATGGTCAGCATCGGCAACGGCGCCAAGGCGCAGGTCGAGGCCCAGGTCGCCAGCCTGGGCGAGAACGTCATCACCGTCTTCCCGGGCAGCTTCACCAGCGCCGGCATGCGCACCGGCTGGGGCGGTGCCTCCACCCTTACCATCGACGACGCGGATGCCATCAAGCGCGAGGTGTCCGACGCCATCGGGGTCACCCCAGAGATGCGCGACCGCGCCCAGGTGCTCGCGAACGGCCTCAACTGGAACACCCAGATCATGGGCGAATCGCCCGACTATACCTCGATCCGCAGCTGGGGGCTTTCCGATGGGGCCATGTTCACCGACCAAGACGTCCGCAGCGTGGCCAAAGTGGCCGTGATCGGCAAAACCGTCGCCGACCAGCTCTTCGCCGACGGCAACGCGATCGGTCAGACCATCCGCATCCGCAACATCCCCTTCAAGGTCGTCGGCATGCTCGCCGCCAAGGGTTTCAACCTCTTCGGTCAGGACCAGGATGACACCGTGGTCATCCCCTACACCAGCCACATGAAGCGTGTGGCCCGCCGCCCCAACATCAATTCCATCTTGGTTCAGGCCGCCAGCGCCCAGGCGATTGACAAGGTGCAGCAGGACATCACCGACCTCCTCATGCAGCGCCGCAAGGGCCGCGACCAGGATTTCACCGTGCGCAACCAGGTGGAGATCGCGCAGGCGGCCACCGCCACGTCAAAGACATTGACGCTGTTGCTCAGCGCGATCGCCGGGGTGTCGCTCGTCGTCGGCGGCATTGGCATCATGAATATCATGCTGGTCAGCGTGACCGAGCGCACCCGCGAGATTGGCATCCGCCTCGCCGTGGGCGCACACGGACGCGACGTACTGCTGCAATTCCTGATCGAAGCGGTGATCCTCAGCTCCCTTGGCGGCATCATCGGGATCGTGCTCGGCGTCGGCTTCTCGGAACTCGTCTCGCTGAGGACCGGCTGGCCGATCCTGGTTTCGCCGACTTCGGTGGTGGTGGCGGTGGCCTTCAGCGCGGCGGTCGGCGTCTTCTTCGGCTATTATCCCGCGCGCAAAGCCGCCCAGCTCGATCCCATCGAAGCTTTGCGCTACGAGTGACGCGAGCCGCGCCAAACGACGCGGGCGGGAAGGTGGAAAAAAAGTGGTGATCATCCCGGGTAACGTCCGGCAGGAAACCTTTTCACCCTCACTTTCACGCTTGCTTCTCTCCATCCCATTTCCGGGAAACGCGCTTCCCGTGAGCGAAAAAGTTTGGAGAACCCCGAGATGACGTCAGCGCGGTGTGATTTATTTATTGGCAGATCATCATTGGCTTACAGAAATCAAAACAACTTGGCACGGTGCCTGCAATAGGAGGGACAACAACGAAAGCTCCCTCATGAAAACCACCCTCAAGTTCCTTTTGCTTTTCCTCGGCGCCGCTTATCCATGCATCGCGTTTGCCGGGCTCATTGGCATCCATACGCCCGCCGCATTCTTCAGCAGCGAAGTCGCCTTCATGCTCTACGCCGCCATTGGTCTGCTGCTCATCGGTGGCAATGACCACGGCCGCCCGCGATTCATTGCGGTACGGAAGGCGCCGGTCGATCTGTGCCCGATCGTGGCTTTCAAGCCGGCCGGGCGCGAATGCACCTGCCATCTCCGCCGCTCGGAATGCGCCGCCGCCTGAGCCGGATTTCAGCTTTCAGCCGTCGGTCGCCGGCGTCGCCCCGGCTCCAGCCACTCTCCGCTTGCTCAAGCCAACCGGCCTTCCTCATTCTGTCGGCAGCATTCTCCTGCGATGACCGCCCCTGACGCTTCGACCCACCGGATCCTCGTTGCCGACGACCAGCCCGACGTTCTCGAGGCGCTGCGTCTCCTGCTGAAGGCGGAGGGCTACCAGATCGAGACGGTGAAATCACCCGCGGCGGTCATCAAGGCCCTTGAGGCGCGCGATTTCTCGCTCGTGTTGATGGACCTCAACTACGCGCGCGACACCACCTCCGGCCAAGAGGGGCTCGACCTGCTCAACAGGATTCAAACCATCGACACCTCGCTGCCCGTCGTGGTGATGACCGCGTGGGCGAGCGTGGACGTCGCGGTCGAGGCCATGCGGCGCGGGGCGAAGGATTTCATCACCAAGCCCTGGGAAAACCCGCGCCTTATTGCAATCGTCCGCAACCAGATCGAGCTGGGCAACGCGGTGCGGGCCTACCGCCGGCTCGAACAGGAAAACCAGCTGCTCCGCGGCAAAGGCGGGCCCACGCTCATCGCCCAATCCGCCGCGATGCGGCCCGTGCTCGAAGTCATTGCGCGCGTCGGCCCGTCCGACGCCAACGTCCTCATCACCGGCGAAAATGGCACCGGCAAGGGTTTGATCGCCCAGGCGTTGCACGCCGTGTCGGTCCGCGCGGCCCAGCCCTTCATCTCGGTCAACATGGGCGGTCTGCCCGAGGGCGTGTTCGAGAGCGAGCTCTTCGGCCACGTGCGCGGCGCCTTCACCGATGCCAAAAGCGATCGGGCCGGCCGCTTCGAGCTCGCGGACGGCGGCACGCTGTTCCTGGACGAGATCTGCAACATTCCGCTCGGCCAGCAGGCGAAGATTCTGCGCGCGCTCGAGACCGGCGAATACGAGCGCGTCGGCTCGTCCAAGACCTACCGCGTCAACGTCCGCCTCATCTCGGCCACGAACGCCGACGTGTCCGCCGAAGTCACCTCCGGCAAATTCCGCCAGGATCTGCTTTTCCGCCTCAACACCATTTCCATCCATCTTCCGCCGCTGCGCGAGCGCCGCGAAGACATTCCGCTCCTCGCGCAGCATTTCTTCAAGCAGCACGTCGAGCGCTACCGCAAGGCCGTCACCGGGTTTGATGCCGGTGCGGTCGAGGCCATGCAGAACCATGCCTGGCCCGGCAATGTCCGCGAACTCGACCACGCGGTCGAGCGCGGCGTGCTCATGGCCACGGGCAAGGTCGTCCGCGCCGCCGACCTCGGGCTCAGCGCCGGCCAGGCCGTGTCGCGCATCGAGGACATGAGCCTGGAGGAGGTCGAGGCCCATCTGATCAAGAAGACGCTCGCCCGGTGCGACGGCAATGCCCGCCGGGCCGCCGAGGAACTTGGCCTCAGCCGCAGCGCTTTCTACCGGCGGTTGGAGAAGTACGGGCTGTAGGTCACCCGCGATAAGCCATAAGCAGTAAGCTAAAAGCTTGGTCATTGCGTCGCATCAGAGTAAACACGCGGCCGATGAAAAACTATCGTGAGTTGAAAATCTGGCAGCGTAGTCATGCGCTGACGGTCTCACTCTATAGAGCGACGAAAGGCTTTCCCAAGGACGAGCTGTTCGCCTTGACGAATCAAATGCGCCGGGCGGGCGTTTCCATCCCGGCAAACATTGCCGAGGGTTGTGGCCGGGAGGGTGATGCCGAATTGAAACGATTCCTGACAATCGCCCTGGGTTCCGCCTGCGAGCTGGACTACTACCTCCTCCTCTCCTGCGAGCTCGGGTACCTTGAAGAATCCGCTGGCCAGCCACTAGCCACCGAGGTCATGGAGATCAGGCGCATGCTTGGAACCTTCATCCAGAAGCTTAAGGCTTAAGGCTTACAGCTTATGGCTTCCCATCGTCTCCGCCTCACGCACGACCAGCATGTCTTCCTCTTCGCGCTGCTCGCCGGCGCGCCCGCCGTCATCGTGGCCATGTGCTTCCTCTGGCTCGGCGACCATCCGCCCGATTATACCAAGGTGCAATGGACGCTGACGCTGCTCATCTTCGGATTCTGGCTGGGGTACGGCGCCGCCGCCCGCCACCGGGTGGTGCGGCCGCTCCAGACCATGGCCAATCTCCTTTCCGCGTTGCGCGAAGGCGACTTTTCCATCCGCGCCCGCGGGGCGCAGCGCGACGAGCCGCTCGGCGATGTGTACGCGGAAATCAATTCTCTCGGCGCCGTTCTCCAGACGCAGCGTCTGGGCGCTCTCGAGGCCACCGCGTTGCTGCGCACGGTCATGCAGGAGATCGACGTGGCCATCTTCGCGTTCGACAGCAACGAGACGCTCCGGCTGGTCAACCGCGCCGGCCAGGAACTGCTCGCCGCGCCCGCCGAACGCCTCCTCGGCCGCTCCGCCATCGAGCTTGGCCTCAAGGAATGCCTCGAAGGCGACGACACCCGCGTGCTCTCTGCGACCAGGTTTCCCGGCGGCATGGGCCGCTGGGGCATGCGCCGCACGTCGTTCCGGGAAGGCGGCCGGCCGCACTCGCTCATTGTCATCGCCGACTTGAGCGTGCCTCTGCGCGAGGAGGAACTCAAAGCCTGGCAGCGCCTCGTGCGGGTGCTCGGCCACGAACTCAACAACTCGCTCGCCCCCATCAAATCCATCGCTGGCAGCCTCACCGCCATGCTCAAGCATGGCCCGCGCGCCCCCGACTGGGAGGACGACATGCGTTCCGGGTTGGAAGTCATCGAGGCCCGCGCCGAGGGCCTCGGTCGTTTCATGCAGGCGTACGCGCGCCTGGCGAAACTGCCGCAGCCGACGCTCGCCTTGACGGAGGTCGCGCCGCTCATCCGTCGCGCGGCGGCCCTGGAAACGCGTTTGCCCATCGAGGTGCAGGCCGGCCCCGATCTCACCGCGAATCTCGACGCCGCGCAGATCGAGCAGGTGCTGATCAACCTTCTTAAAAACGCCGTCGAGGCCTCGCTCGAGGCCGGTGGCGGTGTGCGGGTGAGCTGGAGGAAGCAAGGATCTTTTCTCGAGGTTCACATCGAGGACGATGGACCCGGGATCGCGAACACGGCCAATCTGTTCGTGCCGTTCTTCACCACCAAACCGAGCGGTTCCGGCATCGGCCTGCTCCTCTGCCGGCAGATCGCCGAGAACCATGGCGGCTCGATCAACCTCCGGAATCGCGAAGGTGGCGCCCTGGGTTGCCTGGCCACGTTGCGGCTGCCGGTGTAGAACGAACGGAGATTGCCAAGGGCCGATTGCCAAATGGGCGGTCGAAGGATCGCCATAAACGCAACGGGCAGGGCTCATCCAATCGGCATTGGCTCATGTCGCTCTGCTGGCCAGCAGAGCTCGGTAGGCAACCGGCCTTCGCCTCGCAATTCACCTGCCTCGTCATAGTCCCCAAGGCGAAGGCGGGTCCCATTTCCGGGACGCCTCAGTCCCATCCGCGGCGTCGGTGCGCCAGCCGGGATGATTGATCTGAAATGTTTAGGCTTACGAACCAATGACTTATGCCACAGGGCGGGGCTTGGCACAGGCGATGCAAACAGTCTGGTACCCACGATCCTCTCATGGATATTCCTCGCCCGAACGCAGCCAAGGAAAAGCGCAGGAAGCGCATCATTATCGCCGGCATCGTCGCTGTCGCCCTGATCGGCGTGACCTTCGCTCTCTCGCGCCTCAAGCCCGCCGCGCCCACGGTCGATCGCAACCTCGTGTGGATCGGTACCGTGAAACGCGGCCCGATGGTCCGGCAGGTGCGCGGTCTGGGCACGCTCGTGCCGGAGGAAATCCGCTGGATCGCCGCGCGCACCGAAGGCCGCGTCGATCGCATCGTGCTGCGGCCGGGTGCCGTCGTCACGCCGGACAGCGTGATCCTGATGCTCAGCAATCCCAGCGTGGTGGAGGCCGCCACCAGCGCGGATTCGCAGCTCAAGTCGGCCGAGGCCGAACTCGCGAATTACAAGATGACGCTCCAGAAAGGCGTCCTCGACGCCGAGGCCGCCCTGGCCCGCGCCAAGTCCGAATTCGAAACCACCCGGCTCCAGGCCGAGGTCAACGACGAGCTGTTCAAGGACGGTCTCGTTTCCGCCCTTGAGCTGCGCCGCTCGAAGGTCGCGGCGGAGGACGCCAGCACGCAGTACACCATCGAGCAAAAACGTTATGCGTTCACCAACGAGTCGGTCGCGCCGCAGCTCGCCGTGAAAGAGGCGGAAGTTGATCGCATCCGGGCCCAGGCGAAACTCCGCCGCGACGAGGCCGACGCCCTCTCCGTCCGCGCCGGCATGCCGGGCGTGCTGCAGGTGCTGCCCGTCGAGGTCGGCGCCCAGGTGCAGCCCGGCGCCAATCTGGCCCGCGTGGCCGACCCCACGCGTCTGAAGGCCGAGGTGCGCATCGCGGAAACGCAGGCCAAGGACATTCAAATCGGCCAGCTCGCGTCCATCGACACCCGCAACGGCCTCGTGGCCGGCCGCGTCGCGCGCGTCGATCCCTCCGTGCAAAACGGCACGGTCACGGTCGACGTCTCGCTGAACGGCGAGCTCCCCAAGGGTGCCCGCCCCGACCTCAGCGTCGACGGCACCATCGAACTCGAACGCCTGGACGACGTGATCTTCGTCGACCGCCCGGCCTTCGGCCAGGAACGCAGCACCGTGGGCATCTTCAAGCTCGATGCCAACGGCGTTTATGCGGAGCGCACCCAGGTGCAGCTGGGCCGGAGCTCCGTCAACACCATCGAGATCGTCAGCGGCCTCCAGCCCGGCGACCGGGTCGTCCTCTCCGACATGACTCCCTATGATGCCAACGAGCGCGTCCGCCTGAATTAACCCACCCCTCACCCCGCCCACAAAAAACCTACAACTTTGCAGCGCCGCCGTGTGTGCTCTGCAAACCGCTGCCAGCCCCACCCTTCATTCATATGAACACCGAAACGAACGGCCAGTCCCTCATCAAACTCGACGGCGTGACCAAGGTTTTTCTGACTGACGAAGTCGAGACCCACGCCCTCTCCGGCATTCACCTTGAGATTCTCAAGGGTGAATACGTCTCGATCGCCGGCCCCTCCGGCTGCGGCAAGTCCACGCTCCTGTCCATCCTCGGCCTGCTCGACACGCCGACCGAGGGCGAATACCGCCTCAACAGCCGTCCCGTGCAGGGCCTCTCGCTCGCCGAGCGGGCGCGCATCCGCAACCGCGAGATCGGGTTCATTTTCCAGTCGTTCAACCTCATCGGCGACCTGACCGTCTACGAAAACGTCGATCTGCCGCTGACCTACCGCGGCATGCCGGCGAGCGAACGCAAGCAGCGCGTCAACGAGGCGCTCGAGAAGGTCGGCATGGCCCACCGGGCCAAGCACCTTCCCTCCCAGCTCTCCGGCGGCCAGCAGCAGCGCGTGGCCGTGGCCCGCGCCCTGGCGGGTTACCCATCCGTGCTGCTCGCCGACGAGCCGACCGGCAACCTCGATTCGAAGAACGGCGACGCGGTCATGGAGTTGCTGGCCAATCTGCACCGGAGCGGCTCCACCATCGTGATGGTGACGCACGATCATCGCTTCGCCCGTCATGCCGCGCGCTCCGTGCACCTCTTCGACGGCCGGGTCGTGGAGGAAAGCGCGATCACCAAGGAGGCGGAGACCTCCCTCTGAGCGTTTCACGGTTCGCCCCGTCCGCATCGATCGGCGGATTCAAACCCTCCCGCTTCCTTTCTACCCGCGCCCGTTTCGCCCCGCGAGAAAAGTGACCGTGAGAGTGAAAGCGGAGGGGGGCTGACGCCGAGACGGGCGGCACTCCCACCCCACCGCGCTGTTCGATTCCACCCCTTTCACCTTCCCCGTCACTTTCGCGATGAATGGTCTTCGTTACGCCTTCCTCGTCTGCGGCAAAGCCGCGGGACGAGCCGCGCCATAGCTCAACGAGCGAAGGCCGGCGCCCGCACAATTTCTACCGTCATCACGCATGCACGACTTCAAACACGCATTCAGGCTGCTCGCCAAGTCGCCCGGCTTCACCGTCATCGTGGTCCTCACGCTCGCCCTCGGCATCGGGGCCAACACCGCGATTTTCAGCCTCGTCAACACGACGTTCCTCCGCGCCCTGCCCTACCCGGAGCCGGACCGCCTCGTCCACCTCTCCGAGAAGAACGACCAGTCGAGCGACATGGACGTCTCCTACCCGAACTTCGAGGACTGGCGCGCGGGACAGGACGTGTTCAGCGCGCTCGCCATCTATCGCACCGATGGCCGCAAGCTCAAGACGCCCGACAGCGCGGAACAGGTCACGATCGCGCAGGTCTCCGCGGATTTTTTCCCCGCCGTCGGCGTGCACGCCGCCCAGGGCCGCGATCTCACGGCCGACGACGACCGCGCCGGCGCCGCGGCGGTCGCATGGCTGACCCATGCGGCCTGGCAGCGCTATTTCGCGGGCGATCCGAACATCGTCGGGCAAACCGTGCTGCTGGATGGCGCGCCGACCAGCGTGGCCGGCATCCTGCCGTCCGCTTTTCGTTTTCACCGCAGCGCCGACCTTTTCGTGCCGATCGGCCAGTTCGTCGACCAGCAGTTCATGCGGGAACGCGATAACCGCAACGGCACGTACGTCGTCGGCCGCCTCAAACCCGGCATCACCTTCGCGGCCGCGCAGGCGCAGATGACCGCGATCGGCCGGCGCCTCGAACAGGCATATCCCAAGAGCAACGCCGGCATCGGCATCAACCTGCAGCCGCTGCGCGAGCGCCTGGCCGGCTGGGCGCGCACGAGTCTCCTGCTGCTGCTCGGCGCGGTCGGCATGGTCCTGCTGATCGCCTGCGTCAATGTCGCGAACATGCTCCTCGCGCGCTCGTTCGGCCGGACCCGCGAGATGGCGATCCGCACCGCGCTGGGCGCGACGCGCGGGGCGCTCATCCGCCAGCTGCTGGCCGAGAGCCTCGTGCTCGCCGCCATGGGTGGGCTCGCCGGCGCGCTCCTCGGTGCGTGGGGCTACGATTTTGTGAGCCGCCTGGTGCCGTGGGAAATGCGCGCGGTGACGGAAGGCACGGGCGGCGTCGACCGCGGCGTGCTGCTGTTCATCGTCGGCCTCACGCTCGTCACCGGCCTCGCCTTTGGCCTCGCGCCCGCCTGGCAGCTTTCCCACGCGAACCCGAACGACGCGCTCAAGAACACGAAGCCCGCGATGCGGACGCTGTTCGGCCGCGTCCGGCTCGCGGACGGACTCGTGGTCGTCCAGGTCGCGCTCGCGCTCATGCTGCTCGTGGGCGCGGGATTGATGATCCGCAGCCTCGCGCGCCTCAGCGAGGTGAATTCCGGCGTGCAGCCGGATCGCGTGCTCACGTTGCGCGTCGGCACGCCGCCCATGGAGCAATACCTCCACGACCCGTTCGCCTACGTCACCTACCACGAACGCATCCTCGAGCGTGTGGCCGCGCTGCCGGAAGTGGAGACCGCCGCCTTCGGCTCGGCCCTGCCGTTCACCTGGAACACGTCGACCAGCACGTTTTTCCGCACCGACCGGCCCGCGCCGGAACCGGGCAAGTTCCCCGCGGCGAACACGCACGTGGTCACGCCCGGGTATTTCCGGGCGCTGGGCATTCCGCTGCTGCGCGGCCGGCTCTTCGACGGTCACGAACCTGTGCCAACGATGCCCGCCGGCGAGGTCCTCACGATGGCGTTGCTGCCGAAGATCTACAAGGACTTCGATATCGCCTGCGTGATCAGCCAGCGGATGGCCGACCAGTACTGGCCCGGCGAGGATCCGATCGGCAAGCGTTTCCAGTTTGGCTATCCCGACATGCACCTGCCGGCCGCGACCATCATCGGCATCGTCGGCAGCACCACGCAAATCGGCCTCGATCGCGGCGAGCCGGCGGAGTATTACTGTCTTCTGAAGCAGTTCCCGGCGCCGATGTATTTGCATCTCGTCGTGCGGACCCGCGCGGATCCCGCCGGCGTGCTCGCATCGGTGCGCACCGCGGTGCGCTCGGTCGCCCCGGATGAACCGATCTACGACATCGAACTGATGACCTCGCGCATCGCGGATTTCTCATCCGACCGGCGCTTCAACATGGGCCTGTTCACGTTCTTCGCGGCGACGGCGCTGTTGCTCGCCGCGATCGGCATCTACGGCGTGCTGGCGTGCGTTGTCGGCCAGCGCACCCGGGAGGTGGGCATCCGCATGGCGCTGGGCGCGCAACGCCGCGACGTGCTGCAGGACGTGCTCGCCCGCGGCCTGCGACTCGCGCTGCCGGGCGTGCTGCTCGGGCTCGCCGGAGCCTGGGCTGGAAACCGGCTGCTCCAGAGCCAGCTCTTCGCCGTCAAGGGAACGGATCCCGTCACCTACGCCGTGGGAGCCGTCCTCCTCCTCTTCGCCGCGCTGCTCGCCTGCTGGGTGCCCGCCCGCCGCGCAACGCTGGTGAACCCGGTGGAGGCGCTGCGCGCCGAATGAGCCGTAAGCGATAAGCTTTAAGTCATAAGCTCCAACCCAACTTTCCTCACCTCAAAGCGCGTAACTTACCGCTTACCACTTAGAGCATAAACCTATGCTGCACGACCTCCGCTTCGCCCTCCGCCAGCTCGTCAAGTTCCCCGGCTTCACGATCGTGGCGGTGCTTACCCTCGCCTTCGGCATCGGCGTCAACACGCAGATCTTTTCGATGGTGAACTTGTTTTTCCTGCAGCCGCTGGCCTTCAAGGACGCCGACCGCCTCGTGCTCGTGCTCATGCGCAGCGACGTCTTTAACATGCCGCATGGCTTGTCGTTTCCCGACTTCAAGGATCTCCGCGAGCAGACCAAATCCCTCACCGACCTGATTGCCTATATGCCCAGTCCCGTCCACGTCAGTGCCGCGGGCCAGGCGGCAGACCGGACGTGGATGGAAATCGTCACGCCGAACGGATTTACCGCGCTCGGCGTCCAAGCCGCGCTCGGACGGACCCTCCTGCCGGCGGACGGCGAGAACGCCGGAGCCGAACCAGTGGCGATGCTGAGCTTTGATTACTGGAAGAACCACTTCGGCGGCGATCCCGGAATCGTGGGCCGGACGATCACACTCAATGACAAGCCGTTCACCGTCGTGGGGGTCGCGACGGAGGGTTTCCACGGTTTTTCGTGGGCGATGGCGATGAAGGTCTTCGTTCCCGCGGGCGCGGGGAGCCGGTTGCTCCCCGACACCTACCAGATACTCGAGAAACGGTGGGTGAAGAACTGGCGCGTCCTAGGCCGCCTGAAGCCCGGTGCCACGCTGTCCGCCGCCCGCGCTGAGACCGACATCATCTGTCGAAAACTTGTTCAGGATTTTCCTGACGATCACAAGGGGGCGCGCCTCATGGTCATTCCAGAAACGCGGGCCCGCCCCGATCCCATCTTTGCGGACTTCACGCCGGTTTTCGTCGCGGTTTTCACCGGCATGGTCGGCCTCGTCCTGTTCATCGCCTGCGCCAACGTCGCGAACCTGATGCTGGCGCGCGTGATCACGCGCCAGCGCGAAATGGTGATGCGCAGCGTGCTGGGCGCCAGCCGGTGGCGGCTGATCCGGCAAATACTTGTGGAGAGTCTCCTGTTCGCCGCCATCGCCGGCGTGCTGGGGTACCTGATCTCCGACTGGACGGGCGCGGCCATCAACCGATTGGTGCCGCCTCCCACCGACATTCCAGTCGTCACGGATTTTGCTCCCGGCGGGCGCGTCTATCTTTTCACCGCCATAATTTCGCTCGTGGCCGGGCTGGCGACCGGTTTGGTGCCGGCGTTGCGGGCCTCACGCGTCGACTTGAACGAAGGGTTGAAAGAGAACGGCGGCGGTCGCGCATCTGCCGGCCGGCACCGTTTGCGCAACCTGCTGGTCATCGGGCAGGTCACGATGTCCCTGGTGGTGCTGATCTGCACCGGCATGTTTCTGCACAGCCTGCAGCGTGCCCGCAGTCTCAATCTCGGTTTCCGTGCGGACCATCTGCTGACACTTTCGCTGGATCTCGGCCTGCAGGGTTACAGCGATGATCGCGGGAAGGTTTTCTGCCGCGAACTCCTCGAGAAGATCCGGGCGATGCCCGGAGTCGAGGGCGCGGGTCTGGCGCGGCAGGTTCCCTTCGACACGCTGGGCATCCAGATCAACGAGGTTTATCCGGAAAATCCACCGCCGCAGCTCAAGGACGGCGCCGCCACCATCTCCAGAACCAGCGTCGATCCCGGTTACCTGCCGATGATCGGCACCATCCTCCGGCGCGGCCGCCAGCTCGCTCCGACGGATACCGAATCGACTCCGCGCGTGGCCGTCATCAACGAAACGATGGCGAATCTTTGCTGGCCCGGGCAGGACGCCCTCGGCCGGCGCTTTCATCTGTGGCGGAACGGACCACTGATCGAAGTGGTGGGAATCGCGGTCACGGGCAAATATGTCATGATTTCGGAACCGCCGCGGCCCTTCGCCTACCTACCGCTGGCGCAGGATTACGGCACTCCGATCACCCTCGTCATGCGCACGACGGCTGCGCCGGACAGCCTGATGAACGCCGTGCGGGAGACGGTGAAGACACTCGACCCCCATCTACCGGTCTACAACGTGCGCACGATGGATGAGCACCTTCGCTCCAGCGTATTCGCCCTGCTGCCCTTGCGCATGGGCGCAATGCTGGCTGGCATTCAGGGCGTCATCGGGTTGCTGCTCGCGGTGATCGGACTCTATGCCGTGGTCTCGTTCGGCGTGACCCGGCGCACCCAGGAGATCGGCATCCGCATGGCCCTCGGCGCGGACCGCCGGGACGTGCTGCGGCTGGTGTTGCGCGACGGCATGCGTCTGGCGGTGATCGGCCTCGGCATCGGGCTGGTACTCGCGCTCGGAATGGGGTTCGTCCTCTCGCGCGTTCTCTTTGGCATCAGCCCGGCGGATCCGCTGGTATTCATCAGCATCACCGCCCTGCTGCTGGCGACGACGATCGGCGCTTGTTACTGGCCGGCCCGCCGGGCCATGCGCCTGGATCCGGCCGTGGCGCTCCGGCGGGAATGAGCCATGGGCGATAAGCTTTAAGCCATAAGCTCCAAACCAACTTTCCTTACCTCAAAGCCCATAACTTACCGCCTAACGCTTAGCGCTTAAAGCTATGATGAACGACCTCCGCCACGCCTTCCGCACCCTCAGCAAATCGCCCGGCTTCTCCGCCGTCGCGATCGCCACGCTGGCCATCGCCATCGGCGTCAACTCGGCGATCTTCTCGATCGTCAACAGCGTCATGTTGCGTCCGGTCGTGCCACTCAAGCCGGAGCAGGTGGTCAACATCTTCACGGCCCGCAAGGAGGCCAACCGCGACTACCGCCAGTTCTCCAGCGCCGAGTTCAACGCGTTGCGGGAGTCCAACCCCGTCTTCACGGACGTCGCCGCCCTGAGCTTCACGCTGACCGGCGTCGGCCGCGACGAGTCCATGCGTCGCAGCTTCGTGTTTTTCAGCTCAAACAACATTTTCGAGCTGCTCGGGGTCAAACCCGCCGCCGGCCGTTTCTACAATGCCGCCGAGGCCCGCCCCAACGCCAACATCCCGGTGGCCGTGGCGAACTACGCGCTGTGGCAGCGCATGGGCGGACGACCGGATTTCATCGGCAGCACGCTGCAGGTCAACGGACAGCCGTTCACTGTGATCGGCGTGACGCCCCGCGGTTTCAGCGGCGTGAATGCCGTGCTGGCTCCCGATCTATGGCTCCCGCTGGGCGTCTATGGGCTGTTCACCAACCGGTTCGACGACTCCGTCCGGTCCAACGACCTGGCGGGCGCGACCACCTACGCGCTCAACCTCATGGGCCGGCTCCGACCGGGCGTCGACCTCAAGTCGGCCGAGTCCTTGCTGCCTGTCTTGGAAAAACGCCTCGACGCCGTCCAACCGCCGGATGCCTCGAGCAAGCGCGAGCTGCAGATCCAACACCCCTCCCGTTTCAGCATCAGCACCAGTCCGTCCGAGGATGGCCCCGTCCTGGGCATCGCCGCGTTGCTGCTCGGCATGGCTGCGGTCGTGCTGCTGATCGCCTGCCTCAACCTCGCGAACATGCTGCTCGCGCGCGGTACGGCCCGCCGCCGGGAATTCGCCATCCGGCTTTCTCTCGGGGCGCCGCGCTGGCGCGTCGTCCGCCAGTTGGTCGTCGAGGGCCTGGTGCTGTCCCTGGCTGGCGGCGGGATCGGCCTGCTCATCGCCCAATGGAGCAACGACCTGCTGGCGCAATCGCTGAACAGTCTGTTCCGCGCGATGAATTTTTCCCTCACGATCAACTTGCAACCCGATGCCACCGTGCTCGGCGTCACGCTGCTCTTCTGCCTCGCCGCCACCCTCGTCTTCAGTCTCGGGCCCGCGTTGAAATCGGTGCGGGCCGACGTGGTCCACGATCTCAAGCAACAGGCGGGCGAACCGGCGATGACCGGCCGTTGGAACCGGTTTTTCTCGGCCCGGCACTGCCTGGTCATGACCCAGATCTCCCTCTCGCTCGTGCTGCTGTTCACCGGCGGCCTGTTTCTGCGCGGCGCCCTCAACGCGGCGGGCCTCGATCTGGGTTTCAACACCGTCGGTGGCGTCGTCGCCGAGATCGATTACTCGATGAACCACACGGATGAGGCGGTGGCCCGTCAGAAAATGCAGACCCTCCTGGGCCGTGTCCGGGCACTTCCCGGCGTACGGCGAGCCGCCCTGGCCAGCCTCCTGCCCTATACGAACATCACCATTATGCGCCGGATCATGCCGGCCGAGACCGCGACCGTCACCGATCCCAAGGCGCCGCAGCCGGGCTTCGAAGGACTCTTCTCCGCCGTCACGCCCGATTTCTTTGACGCCATCGGGATACGCCTGCTCCGCGGCCGGACCTTCACCGCGACCGAAGCGGAGAACCGCGAGGCCCCGCCGGTCGTGATCCTGGACGAGCGGATGGCGAAGTCGCTCTTTCCCCAAGGCGAGGCGCTGGGTCGCCGCATCAGGTACACCCGGCCGCCCGTCGACGGATCGCCGGCGGAGATGGAGGTGGTCGGCATCGTGGTGACGCACCGCCAGCAACCGGGCACTGAGGAGCCCGACCGCCGGATCTACGTGCCGCTCGCCCAAGCCTACAGCGCGAACGTGTACCTGAACGTGCGCCTCGCGACGGACGACCCGCGGGCCACAACCGCGGCAATCGGCACGCTTCGCCGGGAACTGCGGGCCGTCGATCCCGACCTGCCGCTCCTGCGCCTGGAGCCGTTTTCCCGGCTCGTCGACAGCAACATTAGCCTGTGGGTGGTCAAGCTGGGCGCTGTCATGTTCGGCGCCTTCGGCGGGATCGCGCTGCTGCTCGCCACCGTCGGCGTTTACGGCGTCAAGGCCTACGCGGTCGAACGCCGCACGCGCGAGATCGGCATCCGCATGGCGCTCGGAGCCATGCCGGTCGATGTGCTGGCGCTGGTCATGCGGCAGGCCGTGCTGCAGACGGTAGTCGCGATCGCCGCGGGCCTGGTTTTGGCGCTGCTCGTGGGGCGCGTGCTGGCCTCCGCCCTGTTCAACGTCAGCCCGGCTGATCCGCTGGTGCTCGGAACATGCGCGGCCATCCTGACCGTGACCACGCTCCTCGCCTGCTGGCTGCCGGCCCGCCGCGCCACGCGTGTCAACCCGGTGGAGGCGTTGCGCGCGGAGTAGACCTCCCGACTTTCACACCGACAACCCAAGTTCCGCCTGACACCAACCATGACCTCATGATCTTTGGGTTTCTCATTTTCCCCGGCTTGGAGGAACTGGATCTCGTCGGTCCGTGGGAGATGGTCTCGCTCTGGAGCAAACACCTGCAGGGCCCCGAACGGTGCCTCATGGTGGCGCAGACCCTTGAGCTGGTCGTGTGCGCCAAGGGCATGTCGATCAATCCCCATGTCGCCTTCGACGAATGTCCGCCGCTTGACTATCTGCTGGTGCCCGGCGGCGAAGGCACGCGCCAGCAGGTGGACAACGCCACCCTGGTTCGCTTCGTCGCCGACCAGGCCAAGGGCTGCCAAGCCGTCCTCTCGGTCTGCACCGGTTCCTTCATCCTGCACCGGGCGGGCCTGCTGTCCGGGCGGCGCGCCACCACTCACTGGTCCTCGCTGTCACGTCTCGCCGAACTTGGAAATGTCGAGGTCTGCCAGGAACGCGTCGTCCGGGACGGCAACATCTGGACCGCCGCCGGTGTTTCCGCGGGCATTGATCTCGCCCTGGCCTTCATCGCATCCGTCGCGGGTGAAACGGTCGCCGGCAAAATCCAGTTCGGAGCCGAGTACTACCCAACCGGACGGTTTTTCGGCACTAGTCACCAAAGTCCGCAAGCTCCGGCGTATCTTAAAAAAGGGCCCAACCCACCGTCCCGGCCGCACCTCCCCTGACCCTCCAGCGGCGACCCGTCATGCTTTCCGATCTTAAATTCGCCTTCCGCCAACTCCTCAAGGCGCCCGGTTTCACCGCCGTCGCCGCGCTTTCACTCGCCTTGGGTATCGGCGCGACCACGACGGTGTTCTGCTGGATGCAAGGCATCGTCCTTCATCCGCTGCCGGGCGTCGATCGGCAGGAACAAATGGTCGTGCTCACCACCATCCACGACAAAGAGATGTGGGACACCGTCTCCCTGCCGGACCTCAAGGATTACCGGGAGCTGAAGGAGGTTTTTGCGGGCATCATCGGTTCGCAAGTCACGCCCGCCTGCCTGACTGTGGACAACAATTCCGAGTGGATCTACGGCCAGATCACCACGGCGGATTTCTTCGACGTGCTGGGCGTCAAGCCGGTCCTCGGACGCACCTTCCTGCCCGAGGAGGACCGGAAACCCGGCGGCAATCCGGTGCTGGTGTTGAGTGAAACCTTCTGGCGGCGCCGTTTCCACGGCAATCCCGCAGTCGTCGGCGGGAATGTGGAACTCAACCAACACCCCTTCACCATCATCGGGGTGGTGCCGGCCGCATTCCACGGCACGATGAGCGGACTCATCTGCGATTTCTGGGCCCCGGTCTCGATGCACCGAGAGGTGGCCAGTTTCGGTTCGCTGGACAACCGTTGGGATCGCTGGCTCCACACCCAGGCCCGGCTTCAGCCCGGCGTTGGCTTGGAGCGCGCCCAAGCCGTCGTGGATGCGTTCGCGGCGCGCTTGGAAAAGACGTATCCCGACTCCAACCGGCTGATCCGCCTGCGGGTCCTGCCTTTCGCCAAAGCGCCTTACGGCGCGCAGCCGGTCTTCGGCATCGTGTTGAGCATTCTGCTGGCGGTCAGCGTCGGCGTATTGCTGATTGTCGCTGCCAATGTGGCGAATCTCCTGCTGGCCCGGGCGACCGGCCGGCAAAAGGAAATCGCCATCCGCCTTGCGATGGGCGCCGGGCGCGGCCGGCTGATCCGGCAGTTGCTCACCGAGAGCCTGCTGCTGGCCCTGCTGGGTGGAATCCTAGGCGTGCTGCTCGCCTTCTGGGCGGTTGACCTGTTGATGGCCTGGCTGCCGCATACGTATCTGCCAATCGGCCTCGCGGTCAGCGTGGATGCGCAGACTTTGGGTTTCACGGTTCTGCTGACCCTCGCCACCGGGGTCGTCTTCGGGCTCGTGCCGGCTATGCAAGCCTCGCAGCCCGATCTTAATTCGACCCTCAAAGAAGGCGGCCGGGGGTCGGGTGCGGCTGCTTCTCATCATCGCCTGCGCAGTCTGCTGGTGATCGCAGAGGTCGCGCTCTCGTTGGTGCTGCTGGTCGGGGCCGGGCTGTGTATCAAAAGCGTCCAGCGGGCCCGCCAGGCAGACCTCGGCTTCGACCCCGGCCATGTGCTGCTCGCCGGACTCCGCATCGGCATGAATGGCTACACGGAGGAGACCGCCCGAATCTTCTACCGCCGGCTGGAAGAGCGGTTGGCCGCCCTGCCCGGCGTGCAGTCCGCCGCGCTGTGCAGTTGGTTTCCGCTCGGCTTTGAGGGCGGCGGGATGCACAGCGTGGAGGTGGAGGGTTATGAGCGCAAGCCGGGGGAGGACACCACCTTCCAGTACAGCAACATCTCGCCGCGTTATTTCGCCGTAATGAAAATCCCGCTGGTCGCCGGGCGCGATTTCACCGATCAGGACGACGAAAAAGCGCCGGCCGCCGCCATCATCAACGAAACCATGGCGAAGAGATTCTGGCCGGGCCAGGATCCGATCGGCCGAAAATTCAAGGAGAACGGCCGCACCACGACCGTGGTGGGCGTCGCGAAAGCCGGCAAGTATCGCTCGCTGAACGAACCGCCCCGCTGTTTCTACTATCGGCCCTACCGGCAGACCTTGTGGGATCTCAACCTGGGCATCTGCCTCCGCACCGCCGGCGATCCGGCCATGCTGGCGGGCGCGCTGCAGCAGGAGATCCACCGGCTCGATCCACGCGTCGAGATCTGGGCGACCCTGCCGATGACCGATTTCATCAAAGCCGCATTTCTGGCACCCGTGCTCGCCTCGCGCCTGCTCAGCTGGCTGGGGATGGTTGCGCTGACCCTCGCGGCGATGGGCGTCTATGGCGTGATGGCGTATGTGGTCAGCCAGCGCACCCAGGAGTTCGGGATCCGCATGGCGCTCGGCGCCGGCACCGGCGACGTGTTGCGCCTGATCTTCAGGGAAGGTCTGGCGCTCGCCGCCATCGGCATTGCGATCGGCCTGACACTGGCGCTGGCCGTCACCCGCCTGATGGCTGGTTTTCTGATCGGCATCAGCCCGTTCGATCCGGTCACCTTTGTCGGGGTGCCGCTGCTGCTGGGCATCGTGACGTTGCTGGCCTGCTGGCTGCCGGCGCGCCGCGCGACGCGCGTCGATCCGATGATCGCGTTGCGAGCGGAATAATCCCGGATTTCTACAACTTGGCGGGTGGATCCGGTGTTATCAGGCAAGCACCGGTCGTTTTGTCCTCCTCCACCCACCCTCATGGACACCCTATTGCAGGACCTCCGCTTTTCACTCCGACTGCTCGCCAAGACCCCCGGCTTCACCGCCGCCGCCATTACCGTTCTCGCTCTCGGGATCGGGGCTAACACGGCCATCTTCCGTGTCGTTCGCGAGCTGATTTTCAGCCCGCGCCCGTATCCGGACGAGGCGCAAGTCGTCCAGTTCTACACTCAGGATACCAAGAACCCCCAACGCTTCCGCCAGTTCTCCTACCCGACCTATCAGGACATCCGCCAGCAGCAGACCGTCTTTTCCGGGGTCTTGGCCCATACTTTGGCCATGGTGGGCGTCGGCGAGGGCAAGGCCTCCCGCCGCACCTTCGCGGCTATCGTCAGCTCGAACTATTTCAGCACGCTCGGGGTGCCGCTCGTGCAAGGCCGCGGCTTTCTGCCCGAGGAGGAAAAACCCGGCAGCGCCGTGCCGGTGGTCATCGCCAGCCACCTCTACTGGGAAAAATCCGGTTTCGATCCGTACTTCGTTGGCCGGACCATCCGCGTCAACGAGCGCCCGTTCACGGTCGTCGGCATCACGCCGGAAGATTTCTGCGGGACCATGATGCTGTTGGGTCCAGAACTCTATTTTCCGTTGGGTGACTTCGACCTCCTGACGGGCGGTTCTGAGGCCGAGACCAAGCGCACCCTCGAGCGCCGCGACGCCTACGACCTGTTCGTCGTTGGCCGCCTCAAGCCTGGCGTGACGGCCGCCGCCGCCGAGACCTCCCTGCGAGGATTCGCCGCCAACCTCGAGAAATCCTATCCAGTCGAACAGAAGGACCAAACGTTCACCACTCGCCCCCTGCCGCGCCTCAGCACCAGCACCTACCCCTCGCCCGAGGGGGGCGACCTCAATCTGCTCGGCACACTCCTGCTCGGCATGGCTGGCCTCGTATTGCTCGTCACCTGTCTCAACCTCATCAACATGCTCCTCGCCCGCGGTGCCGCCCGGCGCAAGGAGATCGCCATCCGGCTCGCACTCGGTGGCGGGCGCGGGCGCATCGTCCGCCAGCTCCTCACCGAGGGTCTCGTGCTCTCCCTCGCCGGCGGCGCCGGGGGCATGGTCCTTGGACTCTGGTCCTCGAATCTGCTGGCCGCCTCCCTCGGCGCGCACATGCCGGTGGCTCTGTTCTTCCGCGGCGGACCTGATCCGGCGATCTTCGCCGCCACGCTGGCCTTCTGCGCGCTCGCCACGGTTTTCTTCGCCCTCGGGCCTGCGCTCAAGCTCTCGCACGGAAACGTGATCCGCGACCTCAAGGAACACGCCGGCGAGGACGCCACGCCGCGCCGCCGCTGGCTCCCGTGCAATCCCCTGGTCGTGACGCAAATCGCCCTTTCGCTCGGCCTGCTCACCGCTGCCGGGCTCTTCATCCGTGGCGCGCTCAAGGCCGGCAGCGTCGAAACCGGCTTCAAAGCCGACGACACTGTCCTGGTGGAAGTCGATGCCAGCCTCGGCGGCTTGGACAAGACCCGCAGCCTCCAGCTTTACCGCGCTGCGAGCGACCGCCTGGCCGCGCTCCCCGGCGTGCAATCCGCCAGCATTGCTTCCATCGTGCCGTTTGGCTTCCTCGAAATCAACCGTCCCGTCCAGCGCGCCGGCGTCAAGCTGGCCCCTGACGCGAAACCCGCCACCGCGGCCGAGGGTCTGGCTTATAACGTCCGGTGGAACAGCATCGGCGCCGACTATTTCACGACCATGGGTCTGCCGCTCCTGCGCGGCCGTGCATTCACCAAGATCGAAGCCGAGTCGCCGGACTCACCCGCCGTCGCCATCATCGACGATGTGCTGGCCCGGAAGCTTTGGCCCGACGGTGACGCGCTCGGCCAGCGCATCCAGTGGGCCGAAAGCGACGCGCCCAAGGCCCCCGGTGGCGACAGCGGCAATATGGGCGGCGTCAGTAACGACCTCGCCAAGAGCGCTGATGACGTGAAATCGGTCGAGATTGTCGGCATCGTCCCGGCGATCCGTTGGGAGCTTTTCCAGAAGCGCCAGACAGGGGGCGGCCTCATTTGTGTGCCCTTTGCGCAAGGCTTCCAAAGCAACGCATTCTTCCATGTGCGCACCGCCGCTCGGCCTCCCGGCGCCGATGCCGCGATGTTCGACCTTGTCCGGCGCGAACTCCGCTCCGCCGCGCCCGGGGTTCCCGTTTTTGCCGTCAAAACCTTCCGCCAGCACCTCGACGGCAACGTCCAACTTTGGGTGGTACGCAGCGGCGCGACGCTGTTCTCGATCTTCGGCGCACTCGCCCTGATCCTCGCCGTCGTCGGCGTCTATGGCGTAAAAGCGTATTCCGTCGCGCGCCGCACGCGCGAAATCGGCATCCGCATGGCGCTCGGCGCGGAGCCCGGCGCGGTGCTGTACATGATCCTTCGCGAGGGCCTAGTCATGATCCTCAGCGGCACCGCCCTGGGGCTTCTGCTCGCGCTCGGCATCGGACGCATCTTCGGAAGCATGCTTTATCAAGTCAGCCCGGTTGACCCGGTCGCCTTCACCCTTGCGCCCCTCGTGCTCACCGCCGCCGCCCTGCTCGCTTGCTACCTGCCCGCCCGCCGCGCCACCAAGGTCGACCCCATGGTGGCTCTGCGAACGGAATAAGCGGCCGAGGATAAGCCATAAGCTTTACGCAAATCGTACCGATCGGGCTCGTTATTCACTTCCCGCCTGCCGCTGGGAATTTTGAATCCGGCGCTACGGAGTTCGGTTTTATATTCGTCCCGATTTTGGGAAGGACCTGTTCCATTGGCGGGCAGTTTTCGTTGGGAATCATATGGCTTGATTTTTAATCCATTGACACGCTGCTGGTTCCATAACGACAGCGCTAGTGGCACACCGCATGCAGATCATGGCTGATCTTCTCCAGATGACGTGGCTCAACTTTTTCCCGCCTGCTAATCCGACCCGCCGGCCGGACCGTCAGCTTCGACTGGCATTCCCATCCATCGCCAAGCCCTCCCATGATCACACTCCGTAACATCGACCGCGTGTATCCGCTGAAAGGCGGTCCGTTCTACGCCCTCCGCAACATCAACCTCGAAATCAGCGAGGGTGAATTCGTAGCGGTCATGGGTCCCTCGGGCTCGGGCAAATCGACCCTGCTCCACATCCTCGGTCTGCATGACGGTGCGTGGCAGGGCGAATACTGGTTCCGCGGCGACGCCGTCCACAAGCTGGAGAAGAAAAAGCGGTTCGATCTGCAGAAAAAAAACATCGGCTTCATCTTCCAGAGCTATCACCTGCTCGACGATCTCACGGTCTACGAGAACCTGGAGATTCCCCTCAGCTACCGCGACGTACCGAAGAAGCAGCGCGAGAGCATCGTATGCGACGTGCTCGACCGCTTTCAGATCGTCGGGAAAAAAGACCTCTATCCCAATCAGCTCTCCGGCGGCCAGCAACAGCTTGTCGGCGTGGCGCGCGCGCTGGTCGCCAAGCCCGCGCTCATCCTGGCCGACGAGCCCACCGGCAATCTGCACTCGGATCAGGGCCGCGATATCATGCAGCTCTTCAAGAAGCTCAACGGTGAAGACGGCGTCACGATCGTGCAGGTGACGCATTCCAAGGAGAACGCCGCCTACGGCTCGCGCATCGTGCGCCTGGCCGACGGCTTGATCGTCCCGTAACCGCCCATGCGCTTTCCCGCCACCCTCGCGTGCCTCCTGCTGCTGCCCGCCGCCCTCGCCGCGCAGGACACCGTCCAGCACCTGACGCTCGACGATGCCATCCGTCTCGCCCTCGCCAGCAATCTAAGCATCAAGGTCGACGCCTATTCCCGGTCCATCGCGCGGGCCAACCTGCTCTCGGCTTACGGGGCGTTCGATCCCTCACTCAACTTCACCCGCAGCCACAGTGAAGAATACAGCCCGTCGCTCGCCTCGGCCGACAACGGATTCCTCCCTCCCTCCATCCTCGTCCAGACTGACTACTACGGCCTCTCACTCAGTGGCACCCTGCCTTGGGGCACGATGTACTCGCTCGGCGGCACCTCGCAGAACCAGCGCGGCACTTACAACGGATTCACCAACAACTTCCTGACGACCGGCGGCCTTTCCATCACGCAACCGCTGCTGCGCGGCTTCGGTTTCGGTGCGAACCTGCTCGGCGTGCGGATTGCCAAGGCCAACCGCGCCATCTCCGACTGGCAGTACCGCCAGACGATCATCGACACGGTCACCCAAGTCGTGGTCGCCTACAGCAACTTGGTCTTCGCCCACGCCTCCCTGCGCACCGCGCAGCTCTCCCGCCAGCTGGCCGCCGGGCTGGTCGCCGAAAACGAAAAGCGCTTCAAGGTCGGCAGCATGTCGGAAAACGACGTCACCTCGGCCCGCGCCCAGATGGCCCTGCGCGAAGAGGGGATTGTATCGGCCGAGCAGCTGGTGCGCGACAACGACAATCAATTGCGCCTCCTTTTCGGCGAGAGCGCGTTTTCGAACGACGGCCCGTTGCTCGCCGTCGATCCGCCACCGCCCCCCGAGGTGGACGTGCAGCCGGCGGCAGATCTGCAGAAGGCCTACAGGCTGCGCCCCGACTACCAGCAGGCGCGTCTCTCTCTCAACAAGGACCGCTACAACGTGGCGTCGGCCCGCAATCAACTGCTGCCGCAGGTGAACTTTGTCGGCAGTTACGGCTATACCGGACTCGATCAGAGCTTCGCTGTCAGCCGCCGCATGGTTGCCAACCAGGACAACCGGGCGTATTCCGCCGGGCTGGAGGTCAGCGTGCCCCTGACGTTCGCCGCGGGCCGCGGCCAGGCGCGTGCCGCTCGGCTCCAGTTGCGCAAGGACGAGACCAGCCTCCACCTCATGGAAGAAAATATTGCGCTGAGCGTGGCGAAGGCGGTTGGGCAGGTGGGAACCACGCAGAAACGCGTCACCGCCGCGAAGGCCGCCCGCGACCTCAACGATCAGCTGCTGCAGGCTGAGCTCAAACGCCTGCGCGCCGGCACGGGCTCCACGTTCAGCGTGCTTTACCAGCAGACCCAGCTCATCCAAGCGGATGTCCAGTATGCCCAGGCTCTTGCCGACCAGCGCAGCGCCGTGGCGTACTACGAGCACGAAATCGGCACCACTCTCGACGACTACCATCTCACCCTGACCGACAAGTAAGCGATAAGCATCAAGCAGTAAGCTGTAGGCACCAATCAGTAGCGAGCATCGAGTAGCGAGAAGCGAGTAGACCAAGCCCATCCTCCACCAATCCCAAACGTTCGCCAGCTTCTACTCACTACTCGCTACCCGCTACTCGCTACCTCTTCCCATGCAGGACCTCAAGTTCGCCCTCCTCGCCTGCGGCACCGCCGCAGGACGAGCCGCGCCGTAGCTCGCAGAGCGTAGGCGGGCGCCTGCTCGATTTGACCGCCACTCAACATGCACGACCTCAAGTTCGCCAGCAGACAGCTTCTGAAGTCGTCCGGCTTCACGGCCGTAGTCGTCCTGTCGCTGGCGCTGGGCATCGGAGCAAACGCCACTGTGCTGTGCTGGCTCCGGGTCCTCGTGCTGCACCCGCTGGCAGGCGTAGCGGATCAACAGCAGCTCGTCGTCCTGGTCTCGAATCAAGGCGGCGGCTGTGCCTCCCTGCCCGATCTGCGGGATTTCGGCCAGCACCACGAAGTCTTTGCCGGCACCGAGGCGTCGATGCTCACGGCCGCCTGCCTCACGATCGACAACCAGCCGGAGTGGATCCAAGCCCAGATTGTCTCGGCGAACTTCTTTGAATTGCTCGGCGTGAAGCCCGTCCTCGGCCGCACCTTCTTGCCGGACGAGGACCAGAAGCCGGGCGGCAATCCCGTGCTGGTCATCAGCGAGAGCCTCTGGCGCCGGCGGTTCGGCGCCGACCCGTCCATCCTCGGCCGGGTCATCGACCTGAACCGTCACAGCTTCACGATTGTCGGCGTGGTACCGGCCTCGTTTCACGGTTCGATGTCCCCTATGATCTTCGATGTCTGGTCGCCCTCGTCCATGATCTGGGAGGTCCGCAACCAGGGCACCTATTTTCTAACCGCGCGCGACGCCCGGGGCTGGCACAACCTCGCGCGTCTTCAGCCGGGAGTGAGCATCAAACAAGCGCAGGCGGCGGTGGCACTGCTCGACACGCAGTTCACCCAGGCCTACCCGAAGACCAGCACGGGCACCCATCATCGCGTGGTGCCGCTCTCCCAGTGTCCCTGGAGTGCGGGACCGATCATGGGCCCCGCCCTCGCGCTGCTGCTGGCCGTCAGCCTGGGGGTGCTGCTGATCGTCGTGGCCAATGTCGGCAATCTGCTTCTCGCCCGCGCGGTCAGCCGCCAGAAGGAGATCGCGATCCGGCTGGCCGCTGGCGCCAGCCGGGCACGGCTGATCCGGCAGCTTCTGACCGAGAGCATCCTCCTCGCGCTGCTCGGCGGCGCCGTGGGTTTGCTTTTCGCCAGCTGGGCGGTGGACTCCCTCCCGCTGTTTCTGCCCGCGGCGTTCCCGGGAAGCGTCAAACTCAGTTTCCCTTTGGACGCCGTCACGCTGGGTATCACGCTGCTGCTGACCCTCGGAACCGGACTCGCCTTCGGGGTTTTCCCCGCCTTGCAGGCGTCACGGCCTGACCTGTACGCCGTGTTGAAAGAAGGCGGGCGCTCGTCCCAAGGCGGTGCATCCCACCACCGTCTGCGTAACACTCTGGTGATCGCGGAAGTGGCGGTCGCGCTGGTACTGCTGATCGGTGCCGGCCTGTGCGTCAAAGGCCTGCAGCAGGCGCGCCAGATCGACATCGGCTTCAAGCCCGACCACGTGCTGATCGCCGGACTCCAGATCGGGATGAACGGCTATGACCAGGAAACCGGCAAGGTCTTCTACCGCCAAGCCCGGCAGCGCCTCGCCGCCCTGCCGGGCGTGGAAGAGGCCGCTCTCGCCAGCTGGTTCCCGCTCGGGCTCAGCGGCTGCAAGGGCTGGGACGCGTATGTCGAGGGCTACCAGCGCCCGGACGGCGAAGACACCACCTACGAGTTCGCCATCGTTTCGCCGCGTTACTTCGCGGCGCTGCGCATCCCGCTGGTCGCCGGGCGCGATTTCACGGACGCCGACGATGCGACCTCCACGCCCGTGGCGATCGTGAACGAACACTTTGCCCGCCGGTTTTGGCCGGGCCAGGATGCGATCGGCCGGCGGTTCCGCACCGGCGGCGTCTGGCGGACGATCGTCGGGGTCGCCAAGGCGGGGAAATACAATCACCTGGATGAAGGCCCGTGGTGTTTCTTCTACCTCCCGTACCAGCAGGGCGTGCCGGATCTCGACCTGAGCTTCTGCCTCCGCACGCAGGGCGATCCTTCCGTCTTCGCCAATACCCTGCGTCAAGCCATGCGCGACATCGATCCCGGTGTCGAGTTGCTGCAAACCCTGCCGCTGGCCGCCTATTCCAGCCTGGTGTTGTTTCCGCAGCGCTTGGCGTCGAGCCTCCTGATCCTGCTCGGAGCCGTGGCGCTGACCCTAGCGGCCATGGGCGTGTACGCGGTCATGGCGTACGCCGTTAGCCAGCGCATGCAGGAGTTCGGCGTGCGCATCGCGCTGGGCGCCAGTTCTCGGGATGTGCTCCGGCTCGTTCTCGGTCGGGGTCTGGTCCTCGCTGCTGGAGGGGTGGCGGCGGGACTCGTCCTGGCTATCGCCGTGACGCGACTCATGGCGGGATTTCTTTACGGGGTCAGTCCGTTTGATCCGCTGATCTTCCTTGGCGTGCCATTGTTCCTCGCGCTCGTCGCCCTGCTGGCCTGCTACCTGCCAGCGCGCCGCGCCACCAAAGTCGACCCCCTAACGGCCCTCCGCGCGGAATAGCCACTCTTACTTTCACTCTCGCTCCTCACGCCTGCTCCCATGAACGACCTCCGCTTCGCCTTGCGTCAGCTCGCGAAATCCCCCGGCTTCACCGCCGTGGTCGTCCTTTCGCTCGCCCTCGGCATCGGCGCCAACACCGTCGTCTTTAGTTCCATCCAAGCGTCCTTCTTCGACCCGCTGCCCGGCGTCGAGCACGGCGCCCGGTTGATGGTGATCGATCCGCGCGACCACAGCGGCACCTACCTCCTATCGTCGTGGCTCAACTATCGCGATGTGCGCGAACAGCAGACCTCCTTCCGAGAGATCGCGGCCTCCAGCGTCCGCGCGCTCAACCTCGGCGGCGCGGATGGTCGCGACGAGCGCATCTGGGCCGAACTGGTCTCGGATAATTTCTTCCCGCTGCTCGGCGTGCGGCCGGCACTCGGCCGATTCTTTACTGCCAACGAGTCGACCCACCCCGGTTCGAGCCCGGTCGCGGTGATCGCCTACTCGTATTGGCAGACGCGGTTCGGCGGCAGCCCGACCGTCCTCGGGCAGACGCTCCGATTAAACGACGTCGTGTTCACGATCGTCGGCGTCGCCCCCGAAAAATTCAAAGGCAGCATCGTCGCGCTCGGCTTCGATGTCTGGGTGCCGTTGACGATGGCCGGGCAACTCATCCCCGGCAGCAAGGAGCTTACCGCCCGCGACAATCGGCCGCTGATGCTGCTCGCCGACCTGAAGCCCGGCGTCACCGTGGTCCAGGCCCGCGGCGAGTTGGAGGCGATCTTCCGGCGGCTGGCGACCGCGTATCCCGAAACCAATGCCGACCTCACACCCGACCTGCTGCCGTTGTGGCGTTCGCCGATCGGCGCCCAGCCCTACATGCTCGGCGCGCTCGCCACCCAGCAGATCCTCGTCTTCCTCGTCCTGCTGGTGGTGTGCGCCAACACGGCCAACCTGCTGCTCGCCCGCGCCACCGTGCGCCAAAAAGAAATCGGCATCCGGCTCGCGCTCGGCGCCGGACGCCTCCGCATCATCCGCCAGCTGCTCACCGAAAGTCTGTTGCTCGCGCTGCTCGGCGCCCTCGGGGGCGTCCTGTTTTCGCTGTGGGGCATCGATGCCCTGCACCACATACCGATGCCCGGCTATCTGCCGATCAAGGTGGTTACCCACCTCGACGCCACCGGCTGCGCCTTCTCCGTGCTCCTCGGCATCGCCTGCGGTCTGCTCTTTGGCCTGGCGCCAGCGCTGCAATTGACCCGGGCCGACGTGAATCCGGCGTTGAAAGTCGGCGGCCGCGGAGCCGGAGCGGCGCCGCGCCACCGGCTGCGCGATCTCCTCGTCGCCGCCGAGGTGGCGATCGCTCTGATCGTCCTCGTGCTCGCCGGGCTCTTCCTCAAAAGTTTTCGCAACGCCCACACCGCCGATCCGGGCTTCGACACCCGCGGCGTGTTGCTGAGCAGTTTCGATCTCGCCGCGAAAGGCTACGACAGGAAAGCCGCCCGCGCCTTCGTGCGCGAGCTATTGCCCCGCCTGCAATCCACGCCCGGCGTCGCAGCGGCGACCGTCGCCACGTTCGTGCCGCTCGATGTGCGCGGCCTGCCCAAGACAGCCTTCGCCATCAAAGGCCAGGCGGCCTCCTCGGGCCGGCCCGAGGTCGCGCTCTTCGGCTACGTGGTGCCCGGCTACTTCCAGACCCTGGGCATTCCGCTCGTGGACGGAGCGGATTTCGTCGACCTCGATAACGACGCCAAGCCGGCAGAGGTCATCGTCAACCAGGAGTTCGCGCGCCGCTACTGGCCCGGGGTCTCGCCGCTGGGCCGCAAGCTCGTCGTGGAGGACAGCACCTACGAGGTCGTCGGTGTGGCGCGCGACTGCCAGTGCGTTTCGCTCAGCGCCAAACCGGCGCCGCTGCTCTACTTTTCGCTGCGCGACCGCTTCTGGTTCAATCTCACGCTACAGGTCCGCACGCGCGGCGACCCGCTGGCTTTTGCGCCGGAGGTCCGCCGCGTGGTGCACGGACTCGAAGCCAACTTACCGCTGCGCGACGTGCGAACTCTGACGCAGAGCATCGAGGAAAGCCTCGTCGTGATCCGCATCCCGGCGCTCATACTCGCCGCGCTGGGACCCCTCGCACTGCTGCTCGCCGCCATCGGCATCTACAGCGTGCTTTCCTATTCGGTCGCGCAACGCACCCATGAGATCGGCGTGCGGCTCGCCCTCGGCGCCTCGCCGCGCAACGTCGTCGCGCTAATCGTCCGCCAGGGTTTCGCCGTGGTGGCGACAGGCCTCGTCGTCGGCCTGGGCACCGTCTATGTCGCGAGTTTCTATCTCAGCCGCATTCTGGTCAAAGTGCCGCCAGGCGATCCGACGGTCTTTCTCACCGTCCCTGCGTTGCTGCTCGCGATCGCATGGCTCGCCTGCTGGCAACCCGCCCGCCGGGCTACGAAGGTCGACCCGATCGTGGCGCTGCGCGCTGAATAATTTTCCCATGAGAAGCACCTCCCTTCCTCCCTTTCTGCGCGGCTGGTGCGGTGTCGGCCTGCTGGCCAGCCTGCTCGTCGGGACGATCCGTGCCCGCGCCGCCGACGGCGCAACGGATGCCACGCCCCTGGCTGCCGCCAAGCGAATGTTCGAGAGCGGCCAATACGCCGAGGCCCGCGCCGTGTTCGAGAAGATCGCCGCGACCGAACCGCAGAATGCGGAGGCCACCTTCTACCTCGGCTGGACCGCGATCCGCCTCAACCAGCCCGATGAATCTGTGAAATTCCTGGAGAAGGCCACGACGCTCGACGGCACCCGGTCGCTCTATTTTTATGTGCTGGGCGACGCCTACGGCGTCTCCGCGCAGCGCGCCTCTGTGTTCGGCAAAGTCGGCTGGGCCAGGAAGTGCCTCGCGGCGTACGACAAGGCCATCGAGCTTGATCCCGACAACCTCGACGCCCGCGCCGCGCGGCTCAGCTACTACTGGCATGCGCCGGCCCTCATGGGCGGCGGGATGGACAAGGCTTATGCCGAGGCCGAGGAAATCCGCAAACGCGACCCGCTGCGCGGGGCGCAGGCGCTGGCCGATCTCTACGTGGCCGATAGGAAATATGCCGAGGCGTTCGCGGTCATCGATCAGCTTGCGGCCCAGCACCCCGACAACAAGCCGGCGCAATACCAGCTTGGCCGCCTGGCCGCGATTACGGGTCAACAGCTCGACCGGGGCGCGACGGCGCTCGAGGCCTACCTCCAGTATTCGCCCCAAGGCAAGGAGCCCGGGATCGCGGCCGCGCACTGGCGCCTGGGCATGATCCGCGAGAAGAAGGGTGATCGAGCCGCCGCCCGTGCCGAGTACGAGGCCGCGCTCAAGCTCAACCCCGATTTCGCCGTCGTGCGGGAGGCTTTGAAAAAACTACCGTAACACGCTTCGCGCCGGGCAGCTTTCGCCTTTCTACCTTCATCTTTCGACCCCATTCCCCCATGCTCTCCGACCTCCGCTTCGCTTTCCGGCAGCTCGCCAAATCCCCCGGTTTCACCGCCGTCGCCGTGCTCATGCTCGCGCTGGGCATCGGCTTGAGCACGTCGTCCTTCAGCATGGCGAACGCGTTCCTGCTCAGGAATGTGCCTTACCCGGAGGCCGACCGGCTCGTGCGCATTTTCGTCACTTCGCGGCAGTCGCAGACCGGCGGGCATGCTCCGGGCAACGCCATCGACCTGCGCGAAACGGCCACCTCGTTCTCCGCGGTGGCCCTTTACAACGGCGACAACTACTCCCTCGGCGAACCCGGCCAACCCGCCGAGCAGGTCTTCGGCATGGCGGTCACCGCGGATTTCTTCGACCTGCTCGGCGTGCAGCCGGCGCTCGGCCGCGGCTTCGTGGCGGGCGAGGATCAACCCGAGAAACCGTCCGTTATCGTCCTCACGCACCGCGCCTGGATCCGACGATATGCCGGCGATGCCAACATCATCGGCCGCACGGTCCGGGTGAACACCCAGCCGTACACGGTCATCGGCGTGCTGCCGGCGACGTTCGAGGCGCCGATCGTGTGGGGCCCGGTGGAGTTCGTCATGCCGCGCACGATGCCCGCGAGTTTCCGAACCAACCGGAGCGACAACTGGATGCAGGTGGTCGCCCGCCTCAAGCCCGGCGTGAGCCTGCGCCAGGCCCAGGCCGAGCTGGCCACGCTCGCGGCCCGCCTCGAGCGGGCCTATCCGAAGGAGAACAACGGCCGCGGGCTGAACGTCGTCGGGCTCGCGCAGTCGAACATGGACAGCGTCAGCTGCAGCCTGCTCTGGCTGATGACCGGCATCGCGCTCGCGATGCTGCTCATCGCCTGCGCCAATCTCGCCAGCCTGCAGGTCGCGCGTGCCTTCGGTCGCAGCCGTGAATTCGCAATCCGTGCCGCCCTCGGGGGCGGCCGGCGGCAGCTGATGTTCCCGCTGCTGATCGAAAGTGTGATCCTCGCGCTCATCGGCGGCGTGTTCAGCCTGCTCGTCGCCGCATGGTCGAACGACATCATCGGCAGCCTGCTGCTCATCAACAATGAGCAGGGTTACGCGATTCCGCTGGACGGGCGCGTCTTCGTCTTTGCGGCGTTCAGTTCGTTGCTGAGCGGGGTCGCCTTCGGCCTCGCACCCGCCTGGCTCGCCTCGCGCGCCCCGGCGGCGGAGGCCTTGAAGGAGGGGGCGCGTTCGTCGACCTCGGGGCCCTCCCACCAGCGGCTGAAGCGCACGTTGATCGTCGTCGAACTCGCGCTCGCGCTTGCGCTCGTGGGTGTCGCCGCTGCGTTTGGCGTCGGCGCGAAAACCTTCGTCCACCGTCAGGTCGGCTGGAACATGGACGGGCTTTTCACCGGCTACCTCGCGCTGCCCTATAATCCCTACGGTGACGACGCGCGCAGCCGCGAATTCTATCGGGCGCTCCTCCCGAAGCTGGCGGTCATCCCCGGCGTCCAGCACGCCGTCATCTGCACGAACCTTCCGATGTTCGCGATCGGCCCCACCGTACCGCTCGCGATCGACGGTCAACCCGTCGAGGAGCGCAGCCGCCGGCCCCTGACCCAGGTCGGGACGGTCTCGTCCGACTATTTCGCGGCGCTCCAGATTCCCTTGAAACAGGGTGCGGTCTTCTCCGCCGGCATCACGGAAAAGGATCCCGCCGTCGCAGTCGTCAACGAGACGTTCGCCCGACGTTACTGGCCGGGCCAGAGTCCGATTGGCCGCCGCGTCCGCCTCGGCGACGATGAAAAATGGATCGAGATCGTCGGCGTCGTCGGCGACGTCGGGATGCTGGCCCGTTTCACGACCCCGGAGACGCCGCTGCAGCTCTACCGCCCGCTCGCGCAATCGCCGAGCCGTTACGTCGGCCTCGTGCTGCGCACGTCAATCGTGCCCGAAGCTCTGACCCGGAGCGTGCGCGAAGCGGTGGCCGCCGTCGACGCCGACCTGCCGGTCGCCGCGCCGGGATCGCTGCGCGCGTCGTTCGAACGCAATCTCAGCAACCTCAATCTGGTAATCGTGAACCTCGGCATCTCCGCCGGCATGGGGCTGCTGATTGCAGCCGTGGGGCTGTATGGAGTGATCTCGCAGCTCACCGCGCAACGCACCCGCGACATCGGCGTGCGCATCGCGCTCGGGGCGCAGCCCGGCGACATTATGCGGATGATCCTCGGCGAGGGCGTGTGGCTTTTCGCCGTCGGAGTCGTCCTTGGCGTGCCGGCGTTCTACGCCCTGAACGCCGTGATCGGCCGGGCGATGCCCGAGATACGGATGCCCGGACTCTGGCTGCTCGGCGTCAACGTCGCCGTGCTCGCCGGCACAACGCTGCTCGCCTGCTGGCTCCCCGCGCGGCGTGCGACCCGCATCAGCCCCATGGAGGCGCTGCGCAGCGAATGAACCCCAGTAGCGAGCATCAAGGAGCGAGTAGAGAGCATTTCAAATCCACGCGTTCCCCCCTTCCCTGACTCCTTCAATCCTTCACTCCTCTTTCCTCCTCACTACCCGCCTGCCCTGAGCCCGTCGAAGGGCTACCCGCTACTCACTACCTCTTCCCCTCATTCCCGCACTCCCTTGGTCCCTTCCCATCAACCCCCACCACTCATGAACCCCTCCCGTCGAACCTTCCTCACATCAAGTACCCTCGTCGGCGCGAGCCTGCTCCTCGGCAGCCGCGCAGCCTCCGCGACCGAGTCCTCGGCCACGCCTCCCATGGACATCTGGGACGTGTTCAAGAACCGCCGCTCGGTGCGACGGTTCAAGCCCGATCCCGTTCCGGAGGCGGATCTCCGGCGGATCCTCGACGCCGCTCGGCTGGCGCCGACCTCGGGCAACCAGCAGCCGTGGAAGTTCCTGGTCGTGCGCGATCCCGCCAAGATCGCGGCTTTGAAGGCGGCGTGCATCGAGCGGGCGCTGGGCCGGGTCGATCCGAACAAGCCGCTGTCCGAAGACGAAAAGAAGCAACGCGAGACCCGGGTTCGAAACGCCTTCGACGGCTACCTTTCCGCGCCTGTGCACATCGTCGTGCTGACGGACAACCAGTCCACCTACCCGGACTACAACCACTGGGACGGCCCCATGGCCGCCGGCTACCTGATGCTGGCCGCGCGGGCTCTCGGCTACGGGACGGTGTTCATCACCGACTCCGTCCCCGGCGAGATTACCAAGAAGGTTCTGAACATCCCCGACCGCTACACCCGCGTGTGTTTCACGCCGCTGGGCGTGCCGCTGGAGTGGCCCCCGTCACCGAAGAAGAAACCCCTGGAGGACTTCATCGCCTACGAAACCCTGTGACGCCGGTCAGTCGAGGTGCCCCGCGCGGAATGAGCCGTAAGCGATAAGCTTTAAGCCATAAGCTACAAACCGACTTTCCTCACCTCAAAGCGCATAATTTACCGCTTACCACTTAGAACTTAAAACCATGCTCTCCGACCTCCGCCTCGCTTTCCGCCAACTCGCCAAGTCCCCCGGTTTCACCGCCGCCGCCGTGCTCACACTCGCCCTCGGCATCGGCGGCAACACGGCGATCTTCAGCGTCCTCAACACGCTGCTCCTCAAACCGCTACCCTATCCTGAAGCGGACCGTCTCGTGCAGATCGCCGAACAGCCGACGACGGGCGGCTTTGCGTCGAGCGACGGCGGCGTGTTCTCCGACTGGGAAAACCAGACGACACAGCTCGAGTCGATCGCTGCGATCCATCCGGTCAGCAAGAATCTCGCGGGCAACGGGGATCCCGTGCGCCTCAACGGCGCCGAGGTCTCGGCCCAATACCTCCGCGTCCTCCGCGTGAAGCCGTTCCTCGGTCGCGACTTCGCGCCGGACGAGGACGCCCCCGGCGGCAACCGCCACGTGCTGATCCTCACGCACGAGTTGTGGGCGTCGCGCTTCCAGGCCGATCCGGGCGTCATCGGCCGGGCGGTGCAGGTCGACGCGGAGAGCTTCACGGTCATCGGCGTGCTGCCGCTGCGGGCGTTGCTGAACCCGAACGTCGGGTTTCTTGCGCCGGCGACGATTCGGGCCGACGCCTACAAGCTGGTCCCAAACTACAACTACGTCTGCAACGTCATCGGCCGCCTGAAACCGGGAGCGACGACCGAACACGTCGCCGCCGAGCTCCAGGCCGCCCGCCGATCGGTCGTCGGCCAGTATCCCTCGTTCCGGCAGGCCTGGACCGTCGGTGCGCGCTCGTTGCAGGAGGCAACCTACGGCAACACACGGCCCTTCGTGCTCACGCTGCTCGCCGCCGTCGGCGCCGTGCTCCTGATCGCGTGCGCCAACGTCGGCAACCTGCTGCTCGCGCGCGCCTCGACGCGCCGGGGCGAGATGGCCGTGCGCGTGGCACTCGGCGCCTCGACCGGCCGGCTGCTGCGGCAGTTGATGACCGAAAGCATGCTGCTGGCCGCCGCGGGCGGCGCCGCCGGCCTACTGCTCGGCGCGTGGGCCATCCATCCGCTGATCGTCTTCACCCGGCTGAACGTCAACGCCCCCGGACTCGAGGTGACCATCGACGGGCGGGTCCTCGCCTTCACGCTGGCCGCGACCGCCCTGACCGGCGTGCTGTTCGGCCTGTTCCCCGCGCTCGGCGCGGCGCGGCCGAACCTCAACGAGTCGCTGAAGGAGACGGTGCGGGGCTCGACGTCGGCGGGCCGCCGCCGGCTTCGCGCGCGAGCAGGTGCTGGTGTTCAATTACACCCAGCCGGCGAGCAAGGCGCCCACCGTCGATCACCGGCTGCGGTTCGCCCGCGAAGTCCAGCGCCGGATCGCCCTGTTGCCGGGCGTGGCGCACGTCGGCCTCGCGTCGTCCACCCCGATGAACGGGCAGATTGGCTTCGGGGACTTCGTCAGCCGCGAGGACCGGCCCGCGACGCGCAACGACCTGAACGCCGGGTTCGACTCCGCCGACGGCCAGTTCTTCCAGGCGCTCGGCGTGCCGCTGTTCCGCGGCCGCTTCTTCACCGAAGCCGACAGCGCCGAAAACGCGCCGCGCGTGATGATCATCAACGCGGCGCTCGCCCGCCAGCTGTTCCCGAACGAGGACGCGCTGGGGCGCCTGCTGCACTTCAAGGACGCGACCTGGGAGATCGTCGGCGTGGTCGGCAACGTCCGCCAGTTCCGGCTCGATATCGATCCCTTCCCGCACCTGTTTCTGCCGCTCCGGCACTTCCCGTGGTATACGACGGTGGTCGTGCGCGCGCGCGTGGCGCCGCTGGGCCTGGCGGACGACCTGCGCCGCGCCGTGCAGTCGGTCGATCCCGAGCTGCCCATCGCGAACCTCACCACGCTCGCGCAGGTGGCCGACGCCTCGCTGCAGAACCGCCGGATCCTGCTGACCCTGGTGGGCCTGTTCGCCGCCGTCGCGCTGCTCCTCGCGGCGATCGGCATCTACGGCGTGATGGCCTACACTGTGGCACAACGCACGCGCGAGATCGGCATCCGGATCGCGCTCGGCGCCTCCCTGCCGCACGTCATCGGGCTGGTGCTGCGCGACGGATTGAAGCTCGTCGCGCTCGGCATCGGCGTCGGCGCAGTGGCAAGCTACGGTGCGGCACGGCTCATCGCGAGCCAGCTTTATTCGACGTCCCAAACCGACCCGCTGGTGCTGCTACTGGTTGCCGTCGTCCTCGTCGCCGTTGCGTTGTTCGCCTGCTGGCTGCCCGCGCGCCGCGCCACCCGCGTCGATCCGGTGACGGCGCTGCGCGCGGAATAGCCTGACCCCATCTCTCCGCTCGTTCTCTTCATCATTCCCCTCCGACTCCTCTTCGCTCCGGCCGCCGCCTGCTCCGGTCCGGGCCGGGAATGCCCGCAACCGTCAACCCTCCAGCATGAAAACTCCCCATCACCCCTCGTCCCGACGTTGTTTTCTAAAACAGAGCGCGCTGGCCGGTGGCAGCCTGCTCTTCCTCGCGAGCCGCGCCCGCGGAACCGCCTCGGAACCGAGCGCGGGGCCGACGCCCGGCGCGACGAACCCCACCCTCGCCACGCTGCACCGTCTCCGGACCATCCACGGCGACTTCACCGACCAGGAAATCCCCGAGGAAACGCTGCAGGCGATCCTCCAGGCGAGCGTGCGCGCCGCCAATGCCTCCAACATGCAATGCTACTCGATCGTGGTCGTTCGCGACCGCCAGATGATGCAAAAGCTGTGTGGCTACCGCGGCAGCCGTCTCCTGCTTTACCTCGCCGATCACAACCGTCTGGCGGCGAGCGCCCGCTCGCTTGGGCACGCCTACCAACCGGACGATGTGACGGCGTTCGTCACCGCTTTGATCGATACAACGCTCGCCGCCCAGACCGCGGCGATCGCCGCCCGGTCGTGCGGCGTGGATTATCTGCTCACCAACGGCGTCCACCGCGGCGACATGGAGCGCCACTGGAAGCTCCTCGATCTCCCCAAGGAACATTGCTTCCCCGTCATCGCCCTCGTGCTCGGCTACCCGGCGAAGGAACCCGCTTACCTGAAGGGCCGGCTCGACGGGACCGGGGTGATTCACGAGGGGAAGTATCACCACGTCACTCCGGAGGAGGCCGAGGAAATCACCCGCATCTACGACGACGAGTCCCGCCATCTCGGGCTCGACTATGGCGGAAACTGGCGGGCCGAAGGCCACAAGCACTACCTCGACTGGATGTTCACCGAGTGGATGGGCCGCCCGGCGAAGAGGACGGGAACCCCCACGCAGATGCTCGATTTGATCAAGCGCCTCGGCTACCTCGAAGCATGATGCGCACCTCCCGCCATCGAATTCATCTCCGGCGGCGGGAACGGATTCCTTACGCGCCGTGCGCAGGCAGCAATGCGACCATCCCATAGAGCACATGAGCGTCGCACCGGGTCTCCAAAACCCCGGTCCTTCCACCCACTCACTACCCGCTACTCACTACTGTTGTTATGAACGATCTCCGCTTCGCCCTTCGCCAGTTCACCAAGTCACCCGGCTTTGTGATCGTGGCCGTGCTCACGCTGGCGCTCGGCATCGGCGCCAACACGGCCATTTTCAGCGTCGTCGACGCCCTGCTGCTCAAGCCTCTGCCCTACCCGGAATCCGACCGGCTCGTGCAGGTCTGGGAAGCGCCCAACACCGGCGGCCGCGCGGTCACCTCCGGCGGCGTGTTCATGGACTGGCAGGACCATACGACCCAGCTCGAAACCATCGCGGCAGCGCATGCGTCCAACAAAAATCTCACCGGCGATGGCGAACCGGTACGCATCAGCGGCTTGGAAGTGTCGGCCGACTATCTCCGGGTGCTGCGCCTCAATCCGGTTCTGGGCCGCGGCTTTGCCCCGGCGGACGACGCTCCGGGCGGCGACCGCCACGTGGTCGTCATCACCTATGAACTGTGGCAATCGCGTTTTCAGGGCGACCGCGCCGTGGTCGGCCGCGCCATCCGGCTCGACGGCGAGAGTTTCACGGTGATCGGCGTGCTCCCTCCCCATGGGCTGCTTGCCCCCAACGTGAGTTTTCTCACGCCCGCCACCATCCGCGCCGAGGCGTGGAAACAATCGCGTGACTACAACTATGTCTGCGCCGTCATCGGCCGGCTCAAACCCGGCGCGACCTTGACCCGGGCCACCGCCGAACTCACGGCCGCCAAGCAGGCGCTCAATTCGTCCTACCCGAAGTTCAAAGTTCCCTGGACCGTAACCCTGCAGACACTGCACGAGGCGACCTTCGGTAATACGCGCCCCTACGTGCTCACGCTGTTGGCGGCCGTCGGTGTCGTGCTGCTGATTGCATGCGCCAACGTCGCGAATCTCCTGCTGGCCAAGGCGTCATCGCGCCAGGGGGAGGTTGCCGTACGCATCGCCCTGGGCGCGACGACGGGCCGCATCATCCGGCAGTTGCTCACCGAGAGCATGCTGCTGGCGCTTGCCGGCGGCGCCGCCGGGGTGCTGCTCGGCTGGCGCGCAATCGACCCGCTGGTCACCTTCACCGGCGTCCAAGCCGTTCCCGGCGTCTCCATCGGGATCGATGCGCGCGTCCTCCTCTTCGCGCTCGCCACCACCTTCGCCACCGGACTCCTTTTCGGGATCTTTCCCGCCCTGAGCATCGCCAAGCCGGACCTGAATCAGCACTTGAAGGAAGGCGCGCGCGGGTCGACGACCGGGGCGCGGCGCCGCCTGCAGTCGCTGCTCATCATTTCCGAAACCGCGTTGACGGTCGTGCTGCTCGTCTCCGCCGGACTGCTCCTGCGGAGTTTCGTCAAGGCGCTCACTGCGGACGCCGGTTTCAAGAGTGAAAACGTGCTGACGTTCGATCTCTCGCAACCGGGCACGAAAGCCCCCACGATTGGGCATCGGGTGCGCTTTGTGCGCGAGATTCTCCAGCGCGTCGGGCAGATCCCCGGCGTGGCCAGCGTCGGCATGGCGTCATCCACGCCGATGAACGGCAACTTCTATTACGGCGACCTGGTCACTCGTGAGGACCAGCCGGACACCCGGAACGATTCGCGCTTCGCCGCCGGATTCGATTCCGTGGCCGGCGATTTTTTCCAGACTCTCGGCATCCCGCTGCTCCGCGGCCGTTTCTTCACCGAGGCGGACAACGATGAGGCGGCGCCCAAGGTCATGATCGTTAACGATGTGCTGGCGCGCCGGCTGTTCGGCGAGGAAGATCCGCTGGGGCGCCTGCTGCACTTCAAGGACGCGACTTGGGAGATCGTCGGCGTGGTCGGCAGCGTCCGGCGGTTCACGCTCGGCGTTGATCCCACGCCCCAAGTTTATTACCCGCAAGTCTACTTCCCGTGGTACACGAGCATCGTGGTGCGCACGCGCATGCCACCGCTCACGCTGGCGCCCGACGTCCGGCGCGCGGTCCAGGCGGTGGATCCGGAGCAACCGATCGCCAATCTGGGAACGCTGGAACAGTCGGTCGGAAATTCGGTGCAGGTCAGCCGGATCGTGCTGACGCTGGTCGGCCTGTTCGCCGCCACCGCCCTCGTGCTGGCCTGCATCGGCATTTATGGGGTCATGGCCTATTCGGTGGCCCAGCGGACGCGGGAGATGGGCATCCGCATTGCGCTCGGCGCTGGCGCCGAGCAGGTGCTGGCGCTCGTGCTGCGCGACGGCATGAAGCTCGTGCTAGTCGGCCTCGCCATCGGTGTGGTGGGCAGCCTTGGTGCGGGGCAGCTTCTCTCCAATCAACTCTACCGCGTCACCGGAACGGATCCGCTCGTCTTTGCCATGGTCGCGTTCGTGCTCCTCGCGGTCGCCCTGCTCGCCTGCTGGCTGCCGGCGCGGCGCGCGACGCGCGTCAACCCCGTCGAAGCGCTCCGCGCAGAATAGCCGTTGGCGCTAGGCATTAAGCCGGAAGCTCTCAATCAATCTCAACCCACGCTTACAGCCTAAAGCTTAGCGCCTAAAGCCTGCTGTACTGTCCCGTTTTCGGGAAATTGCAGTTCCAAAGGCGGGCAGGATTCAGTGAGTTGGCTCGAGGCCTGGTTTTTAATTTATTACCAGATGGCGACTTCTGTCTGATGCCATAAGCATGGCATGTTCTCTGCGTTAGCAATCCTGCTTCCTTTCGATTTATCACTCGTGTTCGCCGCAGTTCTGAATTCCTCGCACTCGCTCACTCAATCACACCTCACGCCAGCCAGCACGGATTTCGACCCTTCGTCCAAATGGATTCGGAGTCCGGCTGGCGGTTGGCAGCCTGAACCACACTTCCCCCGATGATCTTCGCCACCTTCTTTCAAGACCTCCGCGTCGGTGCACGCGTCCTGATCAAGGAAAAATCCTTCTGCCTGCTCGCCGTCATCGTCCTTGCGCTCGGCATCTGCGGCGTCGCCACGCAGTTCAGCGTGGTCAACGGCGTGATGCTGCGGGGCTTTTCGTTTCCCAACGCCAGCCGTCTGGTCGGCGTGCAGATCATCGACCTCACCCAGCGCAACGCCAACGTCAACGGCTTCGGCAGCCAGATCTTCACGCTCGACTACGAGGACCTCCGCGAGCAGCAGAAGTCCCTCGACCTGCTGGCGGCCTACATCAACGGATCAACCGTCAACGTCACCATCGACGGCAACGCCAAGCGCTACACGGGCGCCTACGTCACCTCCGATTTCTTCCGCGTTCTCGGGGTCGCCCCGATCATCGGTCGCGATTTCACGGCCGGGGACAACCAGCCCGGCGCGGAAAAAGTGGCGATCATCAGCCACGACCTCTGGCAGCACGATTTTGGCGCCACCACCGACGTTATCGGGAAGAGCGTTCGCATCAACGGCAAGCCCGCCACCATCGTCGGGATCATGGCGCCGGGATTCGCCTTCCCGTTGAATGAACAGCTGTGGGTCCCGCTTTACAGCGAGTTCCCGCCCACGCCCCGCAACGATCTGCGTGCGGCCGGCAACCAGGTCTCGGTGCTCGGTCTCATCAAACCCGGCCTTCCGCTCGATCAGGCCAACGCCGAGTTCACCGCCATCGCCAAGCGCCTCGCCGCGAGCTTCCCCGACACCAACAAGAAATTCGACACCGCGCTGGTGGAGCCGCTCATCAAGACCTACACGCCACCCACGCTGCAGGGCCTGCTCTGGACCATGCTGGCCTTCTGCCTGGGCATCCTGCTCATCGCCTGCGTCAACGTGATGAACATGCAGTTCGCGCGCGCCACGCTGCGCCAGAAGGAGCTGGCCATCCGCTCCTCGCTCGGCGCCACCCGCGTCCGCCTGATCCGGCAAATGCTGACCGAAAGCCTCCTCGTGGCCGTCTTGGGCGCCGTGGTCGGCGTCAGCCTTGCATTTTGGGCCACCGACTACCTCCAGGCCGCGACGCACAACCTGGCCAACCCGATCCCCACGTACATCACCTTTAACGTCGACACCCCGGTGCTCGTTTTCGTCGTCGTGGCCACGATGCTCGCCGCCGTCGTGTCCGGTTTCGTGCCTGCGTGGATGTCGTCGCGCACCAACGCCGTCGAGGCGCTTAAGGAGTCGGGTCGCGGCAATACCAGCCGCGCCGTCAGCATCATCACCCGCGGCCTCGTCGTCTTCCAGATCCTCGTCACCTGCGTACTCCTCATCGGCTCGCTGCTGCAGCTGCAGTCCATCCTGCGCCAGCAGCGGATCAATTACGGGTACGATACCACCGCGCTGCTTACCGCGCGCATGGGCCTCATGGATGGCGATTATCCGACGCCCGAGGCCCGCAAGCTGTTTTTCGACCGGCTCGTGCGCGAGCTGCGCGCCGACCCGGAGTTCGAGTCGGCCGCGCTCACCAACCGTTTCCGCATGACGTTCTCCGGCTTCGGCACCATCGAAATCGAGGGCCAGTCGTACAAGACCGACAGCGACCGTCCCAACGCCAACTTTGAACAGGTCACCGATGGCTACTTCGCCACGCTCGGCGCGAAGATCCTCGAAGGCCGGGACTTCGACCTCGACGACAGCGACGCGAAGCTGCCGGTCGCCATCGTCAACGCCGGCTTCGCCAGAAAGCATTTCGGCAACGCCAGCGCGCTCGGCCGCCGTTTTCGCACCGTCGGCAACAACGGCCAGCTCTTCGGCCCGTGGCGCACCATCGTGGGAGTCATTTCCAACGTGCGCATGCAGGTGCCGTTCAACATTCCCGCGGTCGACGACACCGGTTTCTACGTGCCCTACTTCGCCTCGATTTTTGGTCCCGCCTCGACGGCGCCTTTTCCCCAACAGTTCGCCACGGTCGTCGTCCGGCCGCGCGGCCACGTCCCTCCGGACTCCGTGGCCCCCGCGCTGCAGCGCGAGGTGAAGAAAGTCGATCCCAACCTGCCTCTGTATTTCGTCGGCACGCCGAAGGAGAACCAAGCCACCTTTCTCGCCCCGAATCGCATCATTGCGGTGATGTTCTCCGTCTTTGGCGCGGTCGCGGTCGTGCTGGCGTCGGTCGGCCTCTATGGCGTGATGTCGTTCTCGGTCAACCAGCGCACGCAGGAATTCGGCGTCCGCATGGCCCTCGGCGCCGACCATGACCGCATTCTCCAGATGGTGCTGGGTCAGGGAGCGATCCAACTCTTGATCGGCCTGGTTCTGGGTCTCGGGCTCTCGCTGGTCATCGGCACTGTGGCGGGCGGGGTAATCGCGCAAAGCGCCGTGCTCTTCGACATCAGTCCCCGCGATCCCCTGACCTACGCGGCTGTGGCCTTGCTGCTCACCGTGGTCGCGTTCATCGCCACGTTCGTGCCCGCGCGAAAGGCAACTCGTGTTGACCCGATGATTGCTCTTCGTTCCGAATGACACCGGCGCCTAAACCAACATTTGCCCACGCCGAAGCTTCGGCGAAGGCGGGCCGCCGGGCGACCCGGGTCGATCCGATGATCGCCCTGCGGGCGGAATGAATTCATTTTCCCTCTCGTCCGCTCATGCGCGCCAACGAAGCCAGACCAACCGACCCCACCCTCGCGGGCAAACCCGGCCAGTTTCTCTACGTTCTGCGTCTTGTGCCGCGGTTGCGCGACGAAACGGCCTGGACCGACGCCGATCACGCCGCCATCGGCCGCCACTTCGCCTATCTCCAAACCGCGGCCGGGCGCGGGCAGGTGATCCTGGCCGGTCGCACCACCGAGCCACTCGACCGCACTTTCGGCCTCGTGGTCTTCGAAGCCGCTGACGAGGCCGCCGCCTGCGCGTTCATGGCCGCTGATCCGGCGGTCGCCGCGAAGATCATGACCCCGGAATTGCATCCCTACCGCGTCGCCGTGCGGGGCGGGTGACGGGCCAGCCGCGCGGTCAGTCCCGGAACGACACCGTGCCGCGGGCATTGACGGTGTAACCCCAGTGCCGGATGTAAGCCTCCGCCGGCAGGAATTCGTCGTGCTCCTCGGCGAGTTTTGTCGCCAGGATGGCGGCGAGTTCCGCCTGCAGGCGGGCGTATTCCGGCCGGCCGACGAGATTGGTCTGCTGATAGGGATCGGTTTCGTTGTCGAAGAGCAGCCACGGGCCGGCGAGGTCGCGCACGTAGGTGTACCGCCGGGTGCGGATGCCACGATATTCCCGGCCGCCCGCCTGGCGGGTCCATTCGCCAAAGGGGGCGACGCAGCTGAGCAACACCGCACCCTCCGAGGAATCCCTGCCGCTCCGGAGATAATCGCTGAGATCCCGCCCCTCCACGGTGGGGGGAATCGCCACCCCGCACAGGCCGAGGATGGTCGGCATGAGGTCTTCCGAGTTGGTGGGTGCGTCGAGCCGGCGCGGCTCCGCCTCCAGACCGGCCAGCCAGTGCAGCAGCAGGGGGACCCGGATCGACTCGTCGTACGGTTGCTGCTTGTGCTGGCCGCCATGGGAGTCGAGCAGGTCACCGTGATCGGACGATAAGATCAGCAGCGTGTTTCGCTCCAAGCCGGCCTCCTGAAGCGCGGCGCACAGGGTGCCGACACAGTCATCCAGCGCGCTGCAGTGGGCGTAGTACCCGGCGAGCATCTGGCGGGCGGCGGCGTCCATCGCCGCCGGCACGTTCGGGCGCAGCACGAACCTCCCGGGCGAATACCGCGCGCGGTATTTCGCCGGCGCGGTGTCATACGGCGCATGCGGCGGGCCCCAGGCCAGCACGAGAAAAAACGGCCGGGCCGAGCCGGCGTGGGCACGCACGTACCGCACCGCGTCGTCCGTCTGGGCGATGGCATCGTAGCCTGGCCACTGCTGCGGCTCGGGCCCGTCGGCGTAGTAGCGGGAGTGGTTGTAGTCGTGGGTGGACTCCAGCGCCTTCCAGTAATCGAAGCCCTGCCGGCGCTCGCGGGGAATGAAGACCGAACGGTCGCCCCCGTTCAGGTGCCATTTGCCAATGTAGCCGGTGTCGTAGCCCGCCGCGCGCAGCACCTTGGCGAGGGTGATCGCCTGCGGATTCAGCGGCACGTCGTTCAGGAACACGCCGTGCGTGAGCGGCCGCTGGCCGGTGAGCAACGAGGCCCGCGTGGGACAACACACCGGCAAGCCCGCCACGGCGTTGACGCAGACGATGCTCGCGCGCGCCAAGCGGTCGAGGTTCGGGGTCTGCACGTTCGGGTCGCCAGCGAAGCCGAAGGCCTGCGCCCGCCACTGATCGGGCAGGAGGAGGATGACATTGGGCGGGCCGGCCGGTTTCGGCTGGGCCGACGCGGAGCAGGTGGCGCTGGCGAACAGCGCCAGCGTCAGCGACGGGGTGAGACTGCGCGCGGCCTTCATCAGGGACGCTTCCGAGTCTGGATTCGGCCGTCGCCGGCGCAAACGCCGATTGCGGCAGCCGGGGGTTAGTAGGCACGCTGAAACGCCCTCCACGGCTTTATTATCAAAATGATGCAACCAGCGGTGGGCGGGGAAGTCCGGGTGGCGCCATGTGTTGTTCCGATCGCTGCTGGACACCGGAGGCGCGCTGGGTGCACCCCAATAAATCGATCTGAGAGGACGCGGAAAGCGCGCCGGGGGCCGGATGGCACAGGGCGCCGGCGGCGGGGCCGGCCCCCGAAGGATGACCGGCTGATGCTGAGCGCCATGCTTTACGGTTTGCGCATCGGCGCGCCGTGGCGCGACTTGCCGGCGTGTTCTCTCGGCGCCCACACCACCAGCACATCCGCGCCTGCTGGCCGCCCCCAGAAGCCACGAACGGCTCACCGCGCCCTTCCATCGGGGCTATTCCCGGCTCCGCCACAAGATCGGAAACTCCTTCTGTCGCATCAAACGCATTCGCCGCATCAGCATCCGCTACGACAAGCTCACCGAGCCCCTCCTCGGTTTCGTTCAGCTCGCCGCCATCACCGATTGGCTCTCTCATCGATTTTGACGACACGCCCCAGCAGTTGACAATGGTTTCTGGCGGCCACCGGCAAGGCGGCGAAGGCGGAGGCGGGCTAGCGGTACAGGGCGGTGACCGGCGTGGCGGTGAGCACGTTGTACTGGCGCATGGCCAGGCGCCACCAGCCGTCCAGCGCGCCGGCCGGCAGGCGCCACAGCTCGCGGTGCAGCCAGATCAGCGAATCCGCGTCAAGCAGCAGCGCCCGCTTTTCTCTCGAGGTCAGTCCCGCCGGACCCTCGATGAGCAGCCGCTGCCGCAAGTGGAGAAAATACTCGCGCGACTCCTCGCTCGGCCGCCGCTGCCGCAGCAGCGACACGTGCACGGCGTTGACGTAGGGATCGAGCACGGCCTGGAGCAGCCCGTAGTCGTCGCGCAACGGCTCGATGGGCCGGAGGTGCTGGTAGCATTCGGCGAGATTCTGCTGGAGGCGCTTGAGCTCGTAGGCCGGGCGCGACTCCTCCGGCGTGAGGAAAAGGCCCAGCCGCTCCGCGCCGCGGCCGAAGCCCGCCTTGCTGAGAAAGATCGAGAGCGGGATGGAAAACACCAGCCCGGCCAGCACCGGGCTCAGCCACCAGAAGAACTGCGGCACGAGGATGAAAGCCGAGACGCCCCACACCAGGCCGATCGCCGTGTGCCCGGCATGGGTCAGGATGGCCTCGCGCCAGTCGGTGTCGTCCTCGTCGAGGCCGCGCCGCTGCGTGATCCAGGACACGCCCTGGCCGAGCAGCGTGAAGAGCACAAATTTGCTGTTGAAGAGCATGTTGACCGGCGCGATCAGCACCGAGGCCGCCGCCTCCAGCAGCGCACTCGCCGCGAGGCGCGACGGCCCGCCGAAGGCCGCCGTGAGCTCGCGATCGCGCAGCGTGACGATCACGCTGAGCGCCTTCGGCAGGAAGAGCAGCAGCATGGTGAAGGCAAACAGCGTGAGCGCCTCGGGCACCTCGACCGTGTAGCCGAAAACGGAGGTGTAGGATTCGGGCAGAGCCGTGAAGCCGCCGCTCCTGACCACGCCGAAGACATTGATGCTGCTCAGCAGGAGGAACAGCAGCCACAAGGGCGAAGCCACATAACCCATGACACCCAGGAAAAGGTGCACGCGGTTGATCGGGCGGAAGCCGCGCGCGAAGAGCAGCCAGTTGTGCTGCATGTTGCCCTGGCACCAGCGGCGGTCGCGCTTCGCGCTGTCGATGAGCGTGGGCGGACCCTCCTCGTAACTGCCCTCGAGGTCGGGCGCCAGCCACACCTGCCAGCCGGCCTTGCGCATGAGGGCGGCCTCGACGAAATCGTGGCTGAGGATGCGGCCGCCTAAGGGTTCGCGGCCGGGCAGGTCGGGCAGGCAGCAATGCTCCATGAACGGCTGCACGCGGATGATGGCGTTGTGGCCCCAGTAGTTGCCGTCGTGCTGCTGCCAGTAGTTGAGGCCGGCCAGAAAAAGCGGACTGTAGAGGCGGTTGGCGAACTGCTGCAGGCGCGCGTACAGCGTCACGCCGTTCACGATGCGCGGCGCGGTCTGGATGATGCCCACGGCGGGATTCTTCTCCATCAGCGCGACCAGCCGCACGAGCGTCTGGCCGGTCATGAGGCTGTCGGCGTCGAGCACGGCCATGTAGCGGTAGTTCCGGCCCCAGCGGCGGAGAAAGTCGGCGACGTTGCCGCTCTTGCGGTTGATGGCCTGGCGGCGCTTGCGATAGAAGATCCGTCCGAAACCGCCGACCTGCTTGCACAGCTCGACCCAGGCGACCTCCTCCTGGATCCACTGGTTGGGTTGGTTGGAGTCGCTGAGGATGAAGAAGTCAAAATATTCGAGCTGGCGTGCCTCCTGCACGGAGCGGTAGATGACGCGCAAGCCCTCGAAGACCCGGCTGACGTCCTCGTTGGCGATGGGTATGATGACCGCGGTGCCGGCCAGCGGCGGGTCCTTCACGGCGGACCAGTCGACGGTGTTGACGATGCGGCACGAATCGCCCCCGCGGTTGACGACAAAGAAGCCGATCAACGCCATGCAGAAGGCGGTGGCGATATGGGCAAAGAGAATCACAAAGAGGACCAGCAGGGCGATCTCAATGCCGTCCAGACCGCCGCGCCAGAGCAGATCGGCCATGAACCAGGTGGCCAGGCTCGTGAGCACGAAGATGCTCGAGAAAAACGTGATCCGCCGGCGCGCAATGCGCTGCGGGTCGAGCCGGTCGGTGGAGAAGGCCTTCATGCTGCCGGAAGCGTCGATGTCACCGCGTGGCATAGAAAATGCCGGCCAGGGCGGCGACGAAGAGGGCCCACAGCACGAGCGTGCGCAACAGGGGCCACCGCTCAAATCGCTCGACGGTCTCGCCCGCCACCTCGGTGATGGGTCCGAGGTCGATGGACCGCGGCACCATGCTCGACACCGCGAGATCGGGGCCGGCCTCGATGGAACTTTGCTGCAGGGTACGGGCGAACTCCGGCGGAATGTGCTCCTCGTCGAGGAACGCATAAGGGTTTTTCTCCGCCCCGTCGGTGAGCAGCAGCGCCACGCGGCCGGTGACGGCGATGCGGTCGTGCGGCAGGCCCTTCTCGCCCAGGACCTCGCCGAACCACGCGTCGATCAGGCGCTCGGCCTCCTCGGCGGCGAGCGTGGTGGGATCGAGGGTGGGATTCTCCTCATGACGCCGCGCGGCGCGCTCGAGAATGCGCAGGATGAGCCGGCTCTGGTGCAGGCGGTTGTGAATGCGGTGCGCCCGCAGGTAGTCCTCCACGCGCACGTAGGCGTCATTCCATGCCTCCAGCTTACCGGTCTTCGGCTGAAACGTGGAGAGGGCCCCGCTTACGGATTCCAGAGATAGCTCCATGTCTCGGTGAGTACATGCGGCGTCTTCCGGAGGAAGCAACGCAGTTCCACCGCCCGCCCGGAACCGTCGGGCCGAAGCGCGAAGGTCACGCGCCACGTGCCGTTGTGGGGATTCTTCTGGATGGTCACCGTGTCCGGCACCAACACCGCGCCCTCCCCCACGGTAACCACCGGCTCAATGGCGGGATCAGCCGGCTGCTCGTGCAGGTAGGGACCGTCAAAATCGACGAGGAAGCGGGTGAGTTCCGGATGTTTCTGCACCGTGGAGAGCCGCGTGGCCGCGGCGTAGCCGGCGGGCGGTCGTTTCGCCCCCTCGAGATACCAATGCAGCTTGTATTCAAATTCCAGTGGCTCGTCCGGCGGCGGCAGGCTGGCCGGCACCCAGCAGGCGACGATGTTGTCGCTGGTCTCGTCGGGCGTGGGAATCTCCACCAGCCGCACCGCGCCCGCGCCCCACGCCCCCACCGGCTCCACCCAGACGCTCGGCCGCAGGTGGTAGTGCGCTTCGAGATCCTGGTAGTGCTCGAAGTCGCGGTCGCGCTGGAGCAGACCGAAGCCTCGGGGGTTCTCGTCGGCAAACGAGGTGAGCCGCAGCTGGTCGGGATTGACGAGGGGCCGCCACAGCCATTCGCCGCTGCCGCGCTGGAGCAGGAGACCGTCGGTGTCGTGCACCTCGGGGCGGAAATCACCGTGCGTGGTGCGCGAATTCTCGCCGTGCCAGAACATGCTGCTGAGGGGGGCGAGGCCCATCGCCTTCACCTCGTTGCGCCGGTAGACCGCGGCCCGCACGCGCACAACGGTCGCGCCGCCGGGCGCGATCTCCAGCCGGTAGGCGCCCGTTACGCTCGGGCTGTCCAGCAGCGCATAGACGACGAGATCCCGGGCATCCGGTGCGGGTTTCTGCACCCAGAACTCCTCGAAGGCGGGGAACTCCTCGCCCCCCGGCTCGGCGGTGTTGATCGCGAGGCCGCGGGCCGACAGGCCGTAGACGGCTTTGCCGCAGAGCAGGCGGAAATAGCTGGCGCCGAGGAACGCGCCGAGTTCGTCGCCGGGTTTGTTCAGGTCGTAGAGGATGCGGAAGCCCGCGAAGCCCATCGTATCCGGGATGTCTCCGGGCAGGTCGACGCGGTCATAGATGAACCGGTCGCGGTCGAACGCGATGTCGCGCGCCTTGCGGCCGTCGAGTTCGTGCAGCTGCACCGTGTGGTTGAAGATGAAGCCGGGATGGAAGAACTGCAGCTGGAACGGCAGTCGTTCCCGACGCCACCAGGTGTGGTCCGGGTTGAAGCGGATCCGCCGGTATTCGTCATAGCTAAGGTCGAGCAGGAACTTCGGCACCTGGCTTTCGCGGGGATGATACGGCTGCGCGGCGAGAAGTTTGGCGCGAAACCGAAGCGTTTCGAAATCGAAAGGCTCGCCCTGCGCCCGGCCGCCAGGGAGACCGGGCAGGATGGCGGCCAAAACCAGCCAGCAAGGGAGGAACTTCATCAGAGAAAAAAACCGCGCTGCTTTTCCGAGATGGGCAGGCCGGCGCGTTCCATCACGGCCAGGAAGTCCTCCCACGCCGTGCGCTTCGCGCGATTCGCCGCCACCTTCCCGTCCATCTCCTTCCGCAGCAGATAGCTCGGATGATAGGTCACCCGCAGCGGCTTGCCCCGGTAGTCGTGCCAGCGGCCGCGCACCTCGCCCAGCGTCTTGAAACTGCGGGCGCCGAGCAGGCCGCGGGCCGCCGTGGCGCCGAGCGCCACGAGGAGCACCGGGTCAACCACCTCGATCTGGGCGGTGATGAATGGGAGGCAGAACGCCATCTCCTCGGGCGTGGGTTCGCGGTTGCCGGCCTGCGTGCCATCCGCCCGGGGCGGCAGCTCGGGCCGCCAGTTCATGATGTTGCCGATGTAGACGTCGCCGCGCTCGAGCCCCATCGCCTTGATCATCCGGGTGAGCAGCTGGCCGGCGGGGCCGACAAACGGTTCGCCCTGCTGCTCCTCTTCGGCGCCGGGCGCCTCGCCCACAAACATGACCTTCGCGTCGAGGCTGCCCACGCCGAACACGACCTGTTTGCCGGGGCGCACATGCGCTCGGCAGACCGGATGGTCGAGCACCAGCTGCCGCAGTGCCTGCCAGCGGACGGACTTGCCGCCCCGGGGGAGAATCACCTCGGGAGGCGGCGGTAAAGGATTTTGGATACCGGAGACCGGAAACCGGATAGAGGCTTCCGGAGACCGCTTTCCGATCTCCGGTATCCGGTTTCCCGTATCACGAGCGGCCACCAGCCGCCGGAGCATCGCCACGCTCTCGTCCGACACGGACACGGTCTTTACTCCCGCGGCTTTGAGCCGCTTGAGTTCGTCAGTGAGAGCAAGAAGAACGGCACGCATGGGATTAAAATGGAGATGGGACCGCGGATTAAACGGATGAGCACGGATGGATTCTTGTATCTATCATGCTGTCCTAGGTGGAGGATCCGCAACCCTGGCGACCAGCCATGATCGCGTGCATTCTGCTGGCCAGCAGAACGCTCCGACAAGGCATCCGTGTTAATCAGTGTAATCCGTGGTTAAAAAAGGCCGCTACGTCCGCAAGGCGAGCAGCTTTTCGACGTACTTGCCCAGCATGTCGAATTCCAAGTTCACGAGGTCCCCGGCGCGTTTTTCCCGCAGATTGGTCACCTCGATGGTGTGCGGGATCAGCCAGACGGCCAGGGCATCGCCCGCCACCTCGGCCACGGTCAGCGAGATGCCGTCGATGGCGATGCTGCCCTTGTGCACGAGATATCGGCCGGAACCGGCGGGGGCGCGCACCTTGATATAGTAGTCCTTGCCCCGCGGCTCCAGCACCTCGATGGCGCCGAGCCCGTCGATGTGCCCGGTGACAAAGTGGCCACCCACCTTGCCGTCGAAGCGCAGGCTGCGCTCGAGGTTGACGAGGCCGCCCGGCCGCAACGCGGAGAAATTGGTGAGACGGCGCGTTTCCTCCAGCACGTCGAACTGGAGGTGCCGGCCGGCCGCCTGCACGACGGTGAGGCAGCAGCCGTTGACGGCGATGCTGTCACCCACGGCGGTTCCGGCGCAAACCTGGTCCGCCGCGACGGCGAGTTTCCACGCCTCCGCCCCGAGCTGGAAGGACACGACCTGACCGGCCTCTTCGACAATCCCAGTGAACATGGATCGCTTGGTTAAACGGTCGGCGCTGACGACGCGAGGAAACTCGTGCTTGTCGAGAGCGCTTCTCGTGGGTAGGTCAAACCCGCTAGCAGCCAGTCGGGCTTTGAGCCCTTCAGGCTGCTAAAAGAAAAACCGCCTCCTTTTTTGACATAAGGAATTGATCAAATGAGTCATGATGGCACGAGAGTTCAGGGTGATCGCCGATTTCCTGCCGGTTCCGGATGTTTTCTTAAGGCGGTTTTGCCCTTAGGAGTCTGGCGCGACGCAAGTCCGACAGACTCCTAGGGACGAGCTGCCGCCCGGCCCGGCGGCCACCCCCTTTCCCTTCCACTTCATCTGCGAATCCAACCGACACATCTTGCGAGGACTGCCATCCCCCTCCGCCGCTGTGAAACCAACCACCCTCTTCATCACTGGCTCGAGCGGGTTCATCGGAACGAAACTGGTCAACGCCCTCATCGGGCAGGGACATACCGTCCACGCCCTCACGCGCGCCGCCAGCAACCGCGACGGCCTGACGCACGAGCGCATCAAGCTTGTGCAGGGCGACATCATGAACCCCGACTCCCTGGTGGCTGGCATGCAGGGGTGCACGCACGTTTTCCATCTGGCAGCGTATGCCAAGAATTGGGCTCCCGACCCCACCATATTCTACCAGCAGAATGTCGTCGGCATGCGCAATGTCTTCGCGGCCGCGAAACAAACCGGCGTTCAACGCGTGGTGTGGACATCGACCATTGTCACCTTCGGTCCGACCGCTCCCGGCGTGGTGGGTGATGAAACCATGCCGCGGCTCACCGGGCGCCATTATACGGAGTATGAAGAGAGCAAGAGCATCGCCGAGCAGGAAGCATTAAGCATGGCGGCGGAAGGATTCCCTGTGGTCATCGTCAATCCGACCCGCGCCTATGGTCCGGGAAAGTTGACGGAAGGGAATTCCGTCAGTCTGATGATCAACCAGTACGACCGCGGGCGAATGCCCATTCTGCTCAACCAAGGAATCAATGTCGGCAACTACGCCTTGGTGGACGACTTGGTACGCGGACATATTTCAGCCATGGAAAAGGGACGCAGCGGCGAGCGGTACATCCTCGGCGGTGAGAATGCTTCCTTGAAGCGCTTTTTTGCCTTGGTGGACGAGGTCAGCGGGAAGACGCACTTTCAGCTGAACCTCCCGCCGAAGGTGGGACTCGCGTACGGCGCCATCCAGAAGCTTGCCGCCCGGACCTTCGGCCTCCATCCGCAGTTCACCACCGGCTGGGTGGAGACCTTCCTGCAGGATTGGGCTTACTCCTGCGCCAAAGCCGGACGCGAACTCGGCTACACGTTCACCCCGCTCCAAGAAGGCATCCGCCTGACGTACGCGTGGCTCCTCCAGCGACGCCAACTCTCCCCAGGATCAATATGAACCGGTTCGAGCATTCTCTTTCCCTGTCCGGGCTTCTTTCCGGCGAGCACAAGAAGCCGACGATCATCCTGCTCCTTGCCCCCCTGCTGATCACCACATGGAAGTATTTTGGGACCAAAGCATTCTATGCTGCGCAGCTTGCCCCGTCGTTTGTGTGGAGGAACGATCCTAATTGGACTGGCGCGGCCTACAGCTTTTTCACCGCGTTGATCTTGTTTGGACTGATTCCTTTCCTAGTCACTCGATGCGTGTTCCGCGAAAAGCCGTCCGCCTACGGTGTCCAGATTGGCGATTGGAGGTTCGGATTGCTGGCAGCCGCCGTCATGGCTCCGGTCATGATCGCGCTGGCATATCCCGCCGCCAAAGATCCGCAGTTCCTGGCCGAGTATCCATTGTTCAAAGGGGCCGGTGCCTCGGCCGGATCGTTTCTGCAGTATGCCTTGCTGTACCTCGCATATTACAGCGGATACGAGATGCTCATGCGGGGCTTCATCCAGTTCGGATTGCGCCAACAATTCGGCGATTGGTACGCCATCCTCATCCAGACCGCCATCTCCTGCCTCTTCCACATTGGCAAACCAGCCGGAGAGATCTATGCTTCCGTGCTCGGCGGACTGCTCTGGGGGATGGTGGTCTTTCGCTCCCGCTCGCTGCTTTACGTGCTGCTGGTGCACTGGCTGCTGGGCGTGTCGCTCGACTATTTCATTTGCTTTGGATAGACAGGCAATGCGCGCGGCCACTCCGGCAGGTCTCCACCCGGAACCCCGGGTGGCGGAGTCCGCCGGCAGGGATGCCGGCCAGTCATTCGCCCCTGAAGACGACTTTCCCGCGGGAGGAGGTTCCCGAGGACATTTATGACCGGCAAGCGACTTACCTTTGACGGGCTCACGTTGCGCGCCACGGACGGGTTGATTCTGGCCACGCTGGCCTTGTTCAGCTTGATCGCCGTGATCGCTTCCGCCCGAGTGGAAGGATGGTGGCTGCTGGTTCTGAAGAACCTTGGCGTCGGCCTCGCATACCTCCTCTTCAACCGGTGCAGCGAGAAGGCGACGAAGCAGTCCGCCCGATTCTTCCTCCGGGTTGCCACGGTGACGCTCGCTTTTGCCTACCTGTTCAGCGCCGTGGACCCATTGCAGCTCATCCTGCACGGGCGGTGGCTGGACGAGGAGGTGCTCGCCTTTGAGCGGTGGGTTTTCGGCGTGCAACCGACCCTCTGGCTGGAGGGCTATGTCTCCAGGCCGCTGACGGAATGGATGATGTTCTCCTATGTCATCTACGTTCCGCTGTACCCGGTGCTCTGCGGCATCATCTACTACCAGCGCGGCGAGCTGGCGATGGAGGATTATCTCTTCACGCTCGGCTTCACCAACATTCTCTGCGATCTTGGCTTCATCCTCTTCCCGGTGGCAGGCCCGATGTATCACATCAGGCAGCTCTACACGGTTCCCCTGGATGGCTGGGTCTGGACATTTCTGGGCGAAAGCATGCGCAAGTACCTGCACTTTGCCGGCGGATCGATTCCCAGTCCGCATGCCGCTGCCGCCACCATCATGTGGCTGATGGCGTACCGCTACCATCGAAAATCGTTCTGGGTGCTCACTCCGGTCATGGTCACGCTCTACCTCTCGACCTTCTATTGCCGGTACCATTATGTGAGCGATGCGGTGGTGGGAATCGCCGTCGCCTTGCTCGCGCTGGCGGTCTCCCCGCTGCTGATGAACGCGTGGGACCGAATGGCTGACCGGAAGGTCCCCCGGGGGAATATCCCGACGAAACCGGGCGAGTGATCAAGGATCCCGGGGCTGATGCCATGCCAGGGGCAGAGGTGGAGCGGCTTGTCCTCCAGACGCCATACAGGGCGCCACAGATTCTTGCGCCTCGTGAGCCCCTGGAGGGCGAGGCTCCGCAGCGGCCATTCCAGGAATCCCGGCCAGTTGACGCGGGCGGGCCGAGCGGCTATTTCAGCTTCACGCGGCGCACGGCCGTCTCGCTGCCGCGGCTGGTGAGGAGCACAAACTCGGGGCGGTTCTGGTCGGCCTCGATCGCGGTCAGCGCCGCGACCGCCTCGGCATAGGTCTTGACCTCCTTGCCGTCGATCTCGCGGATCCAGTCGTCGAACTCCAGTCCCCCATGGCGGCGGGACTGTTGGATTTCACGAATTCGACGATGACTCCGGCCTGCTCGGCGAGTTTGACGCGCCGGGCCATGCCATCGCCGTAGAGAAACTCGCGCACGGTGAAGCCCAGCCGCTCGAAGTATTTGCGCTCGGCCTCACGGATGATCTTCGGCTCGTCCCCGAGCGTGACCGTGAGTTCGAGCCGTTGGCCGTCGCGCAACACGGTTAGCGGGAGTTCATCGCCCGGTCGGTGGCGGTCGACCTCCCGCTCCACATAGGTGGCCACGACTTGGTCCGGCTTGAGGCGCGGCAGCGGCCGGCCGTCGAGGGCCACGATGATGTCGCGACTCTTGAGGCCGGCCTTTTCGGCCGGGCTGCCCTCAAGCACCTCGCTGACGACGAGGGCCGACTGGTTTTCGAGTCGGAGGAACCGGGCGACCTCGGGATCCACCGGCTCGAGCCCGAAGGCCCCCAGCCAGGGGAGCGGCCGGCCTTGGACATTCTGCGGGATGCGGCCGAGGTAAGGCAGCACTTCACTCGCGAGCAGAAACACGCTGCTTTCCTCCACGTCGACGAGCACCACGGGCACGCCGCGCTCCCGGCGCGAAAACATGAGGAAGTTCTGGCCGAACGAGTTGAGGGTGAGCCCGACGAGCGCCCCGTCACGGTTGAAGACCGGCAGGCCCGGACCGCCTACTTCAGAGGCGGCGATGGCCGTCCGCTGCGGCATGGACTGGATGAGGCCGATCAGGCTCATGAGAAAATAGGGATGGAAGTCCTCGTCCTTGCCGCGCAGGCCGATGCCCCACACCTCGTCGGCCAGGCGCGGCTCCGGCGTGCCGGCGCGCACCCACGCCGTCAGCGGCACCAGCTCGGCGCGCAGCTTCTCCTCGGCGCGCACGAAATGCCAGCCGGTGAGGACGTCCTGGCCGAGATACTCGGCGTGATAGGCGGTGGCGGAGTTCGGCCGGTAGACCTTGAAGTCCTTGAGCTGCCGGACGGAGACGCGCGCCCCGATGGCGGAGGCGGGCAGGATGATCGTGCCGTTGGTGTCGGCGCACACGCCGAGTACGGTGACCGGCTGGCGGTCGAGCTCGTTTTCGACCATAAACTCGACCGTGACACACGACCGGACGCGCTCGGCGAAAAGATCGGGCAGGTCGGCAGCGCGCAACGGCAGCCACGCCCCCCCCAGCAGGAGGAGCAGGCACCGCCATGCCGGCGGGAATATTCGGCGAACCAAAGTGGTGATCATGGTTTCAAAACGTACAGCGAGACATGCCGGTCGCGCATGGCCTCGACCAGGAGCGAATCGGGCCGGGCCTCAAACTGCTGGTAGACGCGCTTGAGCGTCTCCAGCTCGGTGAGCGCCTGCTGGTTGAGCTTGGTGATGATGTCGCCGGGAGCGAGGCCCGCCACGGCCGCCGGGAAGCCGGGCTGCACGCCGATGACGATGACACCTGTGTCGTCATCGAGCTGGTTCTCCCGCGCAAAAGCGCGTGAAACCTTGCGCACGCCGAGCCCCCATTTCTCGAAGGCCCACTCCTCGCCCACCCGGCTTTCCAGCTTTTCGGTGACCACGGGGATCTCCATCGTCTGTCCCGCGCGCTTGAGGCTGAGTTTCACAGTCGAGCCGACCGGCAGGCTGGCGATCATGTTCTGAATGGGCGGGAGCTGCTCGGGGAAGCGTCCGTCGACCTTCTGGCCGTTGATCGCGAGGAGGATGTCGCCGCCGCGCAGGCCGGCGCGGGCGGCGGGCGAGCCGGGATCGACGCTGTTGATGAGCAGGCCGGTGTTGAGCGCGAGCGCATAGAAGTGCTCGAGATCCTGCAGCGCGGCGGGCACGAGGCCGATGTAGCTGCGCGTGATGCTGCCATGCGCCACGAGGCCAGCAACGATGCGCTGGGCGATGTTGGACGGGATGGCGAAGCCGAGATTGTCGGCGCCCACGTAGGCGCGCGCGTTGATGCCGACGACCCGGCCGTCCTCGGTGACGAGCGGGCCGCCGCTGTTGCCGGGATTGATGGCGGCGTCGGTCTGCAGCCAGGTGTTGAACGCGCCGGTCTCGTACCCGCGCACGCCCTCCCGGTCCTCGAAATAGCGGCGGTTGTTGGAGATGATGCCCCGCGTGACGGTACGGGTGAGGCCATAGGGCGTGCCGACGGCATAGACGGTCTGGCCGGCGTAGAGCGCGTCGGAGTCGCCGAACGCGGCGTGCTGGAACGCGAGTCCGCGGCGTTTCACCTCGTCGAGGTCGAGGCGGATGAGGGCGAGGTCGGTCCAGTGGTCCCAGCCGACCAGCTTCGCGTCGACGCGTTCCAAGCTGGGCAGCGTGATGGAGATCTCGACCGCGTGCGGGCTGGCGACGTGGGCGTTGGTGAGCACGAGGCCGTCCTTCGACAGGATCACGCCCGAGCCCACGCCCGCCACGAACCGGCGCGCCCCCTCCTCGAACGTGACCTCGCGCACGTCGATGCGCACCACGGCCTCGAGCAGCCGGTTGAAATCGCCGCTCATCGCCGCGCGGGCGGAAGCCGCGGCCAGCAGCGGGGGGACCAGCAGGCGGACGGCCGCCCGGATGATTGACCGGGCGGGGGATTCATTCAAAGTGGCGGGTTTCAAGCGATGGCTACCGGGTGCAAAGACTATGACTTTCAGAAGATCGAGCCGTATTGGCAAACCTTCTGGGAGGAAAACAAAACGTTTCGGACGACGGACGATACGTCGAGACCGAAATCCTACGTGCTCGACATGTTCCCTTATCCGTCGGGCAGCGGCCTGCACATCGGCCATCCCGAAGGCTACACCGCGACGGACATTGTGGCCCGCTACCAGCGGGCGCGGGGGTTCAACGTCCTGCATCCGATCGGCTGGGATGCGTTCGGCCTCCCCGCCGAGCAGCATGCGGTGAAGACCGGCGCGCATCCACGCGCCAACACCGAGGCTAACATCAAGAACTTCCGCCGCCAGTTGAAGGCGCTGGGCTTCTCCTACGACTGGGACCGCGAGGTCAACACGACCGACCCCGGTTATTTCAAATGGACCCAATGGATTTTCCTGCAGCTTTTCCAGCACGGCCTCGCCTATGTCGATGAGCGTCCGGTGTGGTGGTGTCCGGAGCTGAAAACCGTGCTCGCCAACGAGGAGGTGGTCGATGGCCGGTCCGAGGTCGGCGGCCACCCGGTCGAACGCCGCAACCTGCGGCAGTGGGTGCTGCGCATCACGGCGTACGCCGAGCGGCTGCTGGCCGGATTGAAGGATCTGGACTGGCCGGACTCCACCAAGCGCATGCAGGAGGCGTGGATTGGCCGCAGCGATGGCGCGGAAGTACTGTTCAAGCTCGAGGACCCCACGCTCGGGAACCTGATGATTTTCACGACGCGGCCCGACACGCTGTTCGGTTGCACCTACATGGTGGTCGCGCCCGAGCACCCGCTGGTACCCGCACTGACCTCCCCGGCACAGCGCGCCGTCGTGGAGGCCTACCGGAAGACCGCCGCCACCAAGAGCGACCTCGAGCGCACCGATCTGGCGAAGGAAAAGACCGGCGTGTTCAGCGGCAGCCATGCCATCAACCCGGTCAACGGCGCGCGCGTCCCCATCTGGATCGCCGATTACGTGCTCATGGGTTACGGCACGGGCGCCATCATGGCCGTGCCCGGAGAGGACCAGCGCGACTGGGATTTTGCGAAGATCTTCAAACTGCCGATCATCCGCACGGTGCAACCGCCCGCCGACTTCGCGGGCGAGGCCTATGTCGAGGACGGTCCGGCCATCAACAGCGCCAATGAGGAAGTCTCCCTCAATGGTCGGGGGGTCGAGGCTGCGAAGGAAAGGATCAGCGTCTGGCTGGAGCGGAAGGGCCTCGGCCGGCGCAAGGTCAATTTCAAGCTGCGCGACTGGCTCTTCTCGCGCCAGCGCTACTGGGGCGAGCCGTTCCCCATCGTGTGGGTGGACGAAGCTGACTACCGCCGCGCGCGCGCCCATCGCGAAGTGCGGCAACCGAAGGACGCTGTGGCCTACACCCAGGATGGCCGCCCCCGGTATGCACTGGCCCTGCCCGAAAGCGCGCTGCCCCTGCTCCTGCCTGAAGTCACCTCCTACCTGCCCTCGGGCCTGGGCGAGAGTCCGCTCGCCAACGTCACCGACTGGCTGGAGATCTGGTACAACTTCGCCACCGGCGCAGCCGTGCCCGCGTCGCAGCCGAAGCCCGCGGGTGACACTTGGGTGCGCGCGCGTCGCGAGACCAACACCATGCCGCAATGGGCCGGCTCATGCTGGTATTACCTGCGGTATCTCGATCCGCAAAATCCGCACGCGATTGCCGACCGGAAGCTGCTCGAGTATTGGGGCACGCCCGATCTCTACGTTGGCGGCGCGGAGCATGCCGTGCTGCACCTGCTCTACGCGCGTTTCTGGCATATGTTCCTCCACGACCTCGGCGTGGTGCCGCAGCCGGAGCCGTTCCGGAAGCTGTTCCACCAGGGCATCATCCTCGGAGATGACGGCGAGAAGATGTCCAAGAGCCGCGGCAACGTGGTCAATCCCGACGCCGTCATCCACGAGTACGGCACGGATGCGCTGCGCCTCTATCTCATGTTCCTCGGCCCGCTTGAAGCCATGAAGCCGTGGAATCCGCGCGGCATCGAAGGCGTGTTCCGTTTTCTCAACAAAGTCTGGCGCGAATGCATCGGCGAGGACGGCCAGCCGCACCCGAAGATTTCCGCCACCACCACCGATGCGCCTGAACTGGAGCGTCTCCTGCACGAGACGATCCGGAAAGTCGGGGAAGACATCGAGGCCCTGCGCTTCAACACCGCGATCTCCCAAATGATGATCTTCGTGAACGCGCTGCAGAAGACCCCGACGGTCAGCCGGCGCACGATGCTCACTTTCCTGCAGCTGCTGGCGCCGTTCGCGCCGCACCTGGCCGAGGAGTTGTGGACGAGGCTGGGCGAAAAACCCTCCATTCTGCACGCACCCTGGCCCGTCTATGACGCGGCGAAACTGGTGGTCGAGCAGGTGAAGCTGGTATTCCAGGTCAACGGCAAGTTCCGGGGCGACCAGCTGGTACCCGTCGGCCTTGCGGAAACTGAGGCCGTAGCCTTGGCTCACAAACATCCCCGCGTCATGCCTCATCTCGCGGGAAAAACTGTAAAAAAAGTCATTTATGTGCCGGGGCGCATCCTTAATCTTGTCGTGGAATAGCGTTCCTCGTATTTTACCCTGAGATTAGGGGGTTCACCCCACCCATTCAACATAACCAAACAAGCGCCAAGCTGCTGGACTGGAGGCGAGTCATGAAGACGACCGTTAGATTAATTCTCGGTACCGCGCTATGCTGCGCCATGGCCCTGTCAGCCCTGGCACAGGAGAATGTACCGGGCAAAATATACGTGGCGGAGGTCAACGGCGGGGTAACGTTTATGGAAGGCGGCAGGCAGTTTGTATTGAAAAAAGGCGATTCGCTGTCCGCCCAGGGCGCCCGGATCGAAACCGCGCCCGGGGCCACCGCGGTCTTGGTTTACTCCAACGGCACGAGCGTTTTCATCAGTGAGAAAACGATCGTGGAGATCCGCAAATTTGTGCAAAAGCCCTTTCCCAAGGGAGTCGATACCGCCACCAACGAACCCTCCATCTCCGACACCGTCGTGAATGTCACGCAGGGCACCGTCATCGTCACGACCAACGCCCTGGCGACCGGCACGTCCATGGTCTACCTGACGCCCCAGTCACAGATCAATATCCGCGGCCAAGAGGTCGTGATCGAGGTGCGGGATCAGGACACCAAGATCACCATGGTGGCGGGCGACGCGACCGTGACCCCTCTCAATGCTGCTCCCGGCAATGTGGGCCAGATCCTGCAGGCCGGGCAGCTGGCCACCGTGACGAATCCGCCGGGATCGCTGGCGGCCGAAACGATCCAGGTGACGACACTGGATCAAGGCGCCCTCAATGCCTTCACCCTGCAAATCGCGGCAGCCGAGCGCGCGCAAAAAATCGTGGTCTTTGAAACCGTGACTCCGGCTGACGGCAGCGCCTCTGAGGTTCAAGCGAAGCCAGTGGTCCCGGTCAATCTGCCGGTGCAACTTACCGTGAGTCCCTCCACCCTCCAAACCGGAGGTTGACACACCTTCCGGTCCGTTGATCGCACCTTCTCACATCGGCCGCACTCTCAGCATCATGGTGGTTGCCGCCGCCATGGCTCCCCGCGCCGCGGCGCTCCTGGATTTCAATGATGGACACGACAAGGTGACCGTCAGCGCCGAATACGGCATCACTTACGACTCGAATCTCTTTGTGCACGCCGGCGGCCCCGGCGACTACGACCAATCGCTCTCGTTGGGCGCCAATTACACCCGCCGGGCCGGCCTGATCGGCGTCAATGCCTCGCTCTCGGTCTCCACGGCCCGCTTCACGAAGTTTTCCAGCGAGGATTTCACGAATCCGTCCCTCTCCCTGGAGTTGACCAAGGGCCAGGGCCGGCTCACCGGCACGGTCAGCCTTTCGGCCCAGCGGGAAAGCACCAGCGATACCGCCACCAATCTCTTCACCACTTCGTGGAATTATGGTTCAAGCATCAATTTACGCTACCCGATCAACGACCGTTATTATTTCACAAGCCTGAGTGACTTCAGCCTCCACGACTACGTGCAGAACAGCTCGCTCTTCAACCTCCTGTCCTACTCGGAGGCGATCGATGTGTTTTATGTTTACACCTCGAAGCTCGACCTGCTGGGCGGTTATCGCATCCGCCTGGGCGAAGCCCAGGGCGGGTCGCACACGCAGGACAATGCCCTGACTTTGGGCGCCACCGGCGGCATCCTGCCCAAGCTGACCGGCAGCTTCCGTGCAGGCTATCAATGGCGCGACGAAAGCGGCGCCACCGGCGGGCGCTACGGCTCACTCACGACCAGCCTTTCGCTCTCCTGGCCGATGACCAAGCGGGTGACCTTCACTGGCGAGGCTTCCAAGGACTTCACGACCGCGGCAAGCGACGTCTCGGTCGACACGACCGCCTTCAACCTATCGGCCAGTTTGAAGCCGACCTCCCCGTTGAAGTTTATCCTCAACACCGGCGTCGGCTATGCCTTCAGCAACTTCCTCGGCGCCCGGGGTGACGGCCGGGAAGACCGGGCCCTGTCGTTCAATGCAAGCATCACTTTCACGCTTACTGCCGTGCTGTCCTCCTCGATTTCCTACGCCTACACTGACAACCAATCTAATATCGCCTTCTCTAATTTCGCCCGACACACTGCGACCTTCAACCTGTCTGCACGCTTTTGACGGCCATGCACCGCTTCTCCTGCTCCCTCCGGATTACCGCCGCGGGTGCCGCGCTGGTGTTGAGCCTGCTTGGCCCCGGCCCGGCCCCCGCCCAGGCGCCGCCGGCCCCGGCCGACGCCAAGCCCAAGGCCGACACGAAGATCAACTTCATTTACAAGCTCACGAACACCGACCGTCTTCGCATCATGGTGTACGGCGAGCCCGACCTGAACGCCATCTCCCGCATCGACGCCCGGGGGAATGTCAACCTCTACCTCATCGGTGACGTGCATGTCGCCGGCTGCACCGTCAACGAAGCCCAGAAGATCATCGAGTCCGCCTACCGCGACGGCCGTTTTCTGCGCAATCCGCAGGTCACGATCTCCGTGGAGGATTATGCGCCGCGCACGGTCACCGTGGACGGGCAGGTGAAGAATCCCGGCCCCATTTCGCTGCCCACCGAGTCGACGCTCACGGTGTACCAAGCCATCATCCATGCCGGCGGCTTCACCGACATCGCCAAGGGTTCCGCCGTCAGCGTCACCCGCCTCCTGCCGGACGGCACCAAGAAGGTTTTCACCGTTGACGTGGACCGCCTGATCAAAGGCAAGGACCGCAACAAGGCGGATGACGACACCCTGCTCTTGGAACCGGGTGATATCATCTACGTTCCCGAGCGTCTTATCTGATCCTCCGTGTCTTCACCCGTCATACCGGAATCCCCTCCCCAGCCGCCCGCGCCTGCCGATGCGCCGGTCAGCCGTGACGAACACATTGTCGAGCGCCGCACCCTGCGCGATTATTACATCATCGTTCGCGAACGCCTGTGGATCGCGCTGCCGCTGGCCTTTCTGGTCGCCCTGCCGCTGGGCTACTACCAGATGCAGGAAAAGCCGATGTATGAAAGCCGCGCGACCATGCAGTTCGAGCGGCCGGAAAAGATCGTGATGGTCGATCAGGTCATGGACCAGACGCCGCGCTCCGACATCGACATCAACACCTACCTGCAGCGCCTCAACAGTGCGAGCCTTCGCACTCAGGTCATCGAGTCGCTGACGCCTGACGAAATCAAGGTGCTGCAGCGACCCTTCCTCAAGGATCTGCCGCCGGGGACCGGCCCACCGGCGGCCGCCGCCGCCCTGGGCGGCGTTTATGCCGAGGCCGTGCGCGGCAGTCTCACCATCCTGATCACCGCCCACCACCCCGATCCCGAGGCCGCCGCCCTGGTCGCCAACCGCTACTACACGCAATTCGTCAAATACCTGATGGCGAAAAGCGGCGGCTCCAACGATGAGGCGGTTGCGTTTCTGCAGAAGCGCGCCATGGAGCTGCAAAAGGAGTACGAGGAGAAGGAGCAGCGGCTGCAGGAATACAAGAAGCAGCACAACCTCATCTCGCTCGACGACAGCCTGAACTTCATCACCGACCGGCTGAAGAGCGTGAATGCCGCCCGCACCACCGCCCATCTCGACCGCCTCAACCTCGAGGTCTACGCCAATCAGGTGGAGGAATTCAACAAAGCGCACCGCGACCTGCTCGAGATCTCCTACATCGGCAATCACGGCACGATTCCCGGCCTCAAGGCCCAGCTGGCCGAGGCGCTCCAGCGCCAGGCATTGCTCAACGAACGCTACCTTGAGCGCCACCCCCAGATGATCGAGATCGCCAGGACGATCACGACTCTCCGCGACCAGCTCGACAAGGCCATGCAGCTCGCCATCGCCGACCTCAACGCCAATCTGGAGAAAGCCCGCGATTCCGAACGGTCCCTCGATCAGGAGTATGCCAAGCAGGAGAAGGAGCAGGTGCGGCTCGACGACCTCAAGGTCGACTTTCGCAGCCTTGAAGATCAAGCCACCGTCGCCAAGAACGCCTACTCCCAGGTGCTCGACAGCCTCAACAAGACCACGACGTCAAAGGGGCTCGACTACCGCGTCCCCGTCAGCCTGCTCGACCGCGCGGTGCCCAATTTCGCCCCCTACACCCCCAACAAGACGCACATCGCGCGCACCTGCGTGATGGTCGGCCTGCTGGTGTTCTTCGGCGTGGCGTTCGGTCTCAGCGTGATCGATGACCGGATCAAGAGCGCGTGGGACGTCGAATCCTACCTCGGCGTCAACCTGCTCGGCATCATCCCCGACCTTTCCAAAATCCCGGACGAGGAAAAGCCCCTGCTCGCCATCAAGGCCAAGGCCACGCCGGGCGTCGAGGCGTTCCTCAGCGTTTACAGCGCGGTCAAGATCCAGTCGAAACTCGATTATCCCAAGGCCATCCTGGTCACGAGCACCATTCCCGGCGAAGGCAAGACCCTCATCTCCTGCAATCTCGCCGGCAGTTTTGCACGGCACGGCCGGACCACCCTGCTCATCGACTGTGACCTGCGCCGGCCCATGCTGCACCGGCTTTTCAACCTGCCGAATAATGCCGGCATTCTCGCCTGGGCCGAGGCGGGGGCGAACCTGGACGGCGACTTGCTGGCCAATCCGCAGCTCGGCATCGCGCACATCACCGACAGTCTCTCGCTGCTGCGTTCCGGCGGGCGCTCGAAAAGCCCCACGGAACTTCTGGAGAATCCCATGTTCGGGCAGCTTCTCGAACAGCTGAAAAGGCGCTTCGATCTCGTTGTGATCGACTCCCCGCCGGTCGGCGCCGTGTCCGACAGCCGCCTCATTGCCGAACACACCGATGAGATTATTTACGTCTGCCGCTTCAATCGTGCCTACCGCAAGCACATCCGGCAGTTCGTCCGGACGCTGCGCGAGAGCAATAACGAGTTTCTGGGGATCGTGTTGAACGGTCTGTCGCCCCGCCGCATCGAGTATTACACGAACTACCGCTATTACCGCAGCTACAAGAAATACTACGGCTCGCAGAGCTAGCGGCGGCGCCCGGCCGCATTTTCCGCCTTCATTCCGCCGGCTTCCTGCTGCAAGCTGCCCCCGTGCTCTCCTCCTTTCTCCCGGCCAGGTTTGATCCGAAGAAACCCGTTGCGCTCATTGCCGGCCAGGGGCTTTACCCCGTGCTCGTCGCGCAGGCCATCCGCCGCGCGGGCCTTCCCCTGAAGCTGATCGCGTTCGACGAGGAGACGCGCCCCGACCTCCTCAACAGTTTTCCCGAGGCCGACCGCTGCACGATCCTCGTCGGCCAGCTGGGCAGGATGCTGCGCGCCCTCGAACAATTCGGCGCCGGCTATGCCTACATGGCCGGACAGATCGCCCCGCGCCGCCTCTTCAAGGGCCTCCATCCCGACCTCAAGACCACCCGCCTCCTCCTCTCGCTCAAGCGCCGCAACGCCGAGACCATCTTCGGTGCCATCGCGGCCGAGATCGAACAGCTAGGCATCACCCTGCTGGACGCGCGTTCCTTCCTCGACGACCACCTGGCCACGCCCGGCGTCATGACCGGCGGCCGGTTTCCCATCGACCGCGAATACGTCGAGCACGGCGTCCAGATCGCCCGCGAAGTCGCGCGGCTCGACATCGGCCAGGGCGTCGTCGTGCGCAAGGGCACCGTGCTGGCCGTCGAGGCCTTCGAAGGCACCGACGAGATGCTCCGCCGCGCCGGCGCCTTCCACACCGGGCAGACGCTGTTTGTCAAGACGGTGAAGGCCAGCCAGGACTATCGCTTCGACGTGCCGGTTTTCGGCCAGCGCACGCTCGAAACCATGCGCGAAGCCGGCATCGCCGCCGCCGCGCTCGAGGCCGGCAAGCTGGTCATCCTCGACCGCCCGGCCGTCGTCGCCCAGGCCAAAACGTGGGGCATCCACCTCCTCGGCTTCGCGTAATGCTCTGCCGGCTTGCGCTTCTCCCCCCGCCTTCGCACATTCCCGCCATGCAGAACGAGGTCATCGAAGTTGCCATCAAGGGCGTCATGCCCACCGCCAACGGCTGCGCCGTGTTCCTCGGCAATGACGACAAAACCTTTGTCATCTACGTCGATCACAGTGTCGGCAACGCGATTTCGATGACGCTGAACGGCATCAAGAAGGAACGGCCGCTCACGCACGACCTCATCGGCAGCATTCTGCTCGGACTCAGCATCACCCTGGAGCGCATTGTCATCAACGACGTCAGCGACGGCACTTTTTATGCGCGCATCATCCTGCACATGCAGAACGAACTTGGCCGCAAGATCATTGAGGTCGACGCCCGCCCGAGCGACTCCATCGTGCTCGCGCTCCAGCAGAAAAAGCCGATTTTTGTCGCGCAGAAGGTCTTCGACACCGTCGAGGACATGACCGAAATCCTTGAGCGGGTGCTCAAGCAGCAAGGCGAGGAGGAGGAGGAAGAAGAGGACGACGAGGAGGGGGAAGAGAAGTCCTGACCCGCCTCTGCGCCGGCTGGAGCGCGGGCCGGCTCCGCCCGCGGCCGCTTTCTCCGCCGGTCGATCCGGACGCCGCCGGAATTCTTCAACTTCCTCCCACCGGAGCATGTCGCCGAATCCATCAGCACCCGCCCTGCCGGCTGCACTGCGCCGGCTGCCCGCGCCCGTCGCGGCCGGCCAGCCGCTGACCGCCCTGGCGCCGATGCAGGACGTGACGGACCTGGCGTTCATGCGCGTCATCGCCCGCTACGGCGCGCCCGACTTTTTTTTCACGGAGTTCTTCCGCGTGCACGCGCAGTCGCGCCCCGAGAAGCACATTCTGCGCTCCATCGTTGAAAACACCACCGGCCGCCCCGTCTTCGCACAGCTCATCGGGGAGAGCGTGCCCGACATCCTGCGCACCGTGCGCGAGCTGCTCGCCCATCCCGTGGCCGGCATCGACCTGAACCTCGGCTGCCCCGCGCCCAAGATCTACAAGAAGAACGTCGGCGGCGGACTGCTGCGCGATCCCTCCCGGGTCGACGAAATCCTGGGCGCGCTCCGCGCCGCCGTGCCGGGACTGCTCACCGTCAAGATGCGCCTTGGCTTCGACGACACCGCAAACTTCGCGCGCCTGCTCGAACTCATGAACCGGCACGCCGTCGACCTGCTGGCGGTGCACGGCCGCACGGTGAAAGAGATGTATCGCGGCGAGGTGCACTACGATTGCATCGCCCAGGCGGTGCAGGCGGTGCGGTGCCCCGTGCTCGCCAACGGCAACATCACCTCCGCCGGCCGGGCCGCGACCATCCTCGCCCGGACTGGCGCGGCCGGCGTCATGATCGGCCGGCACGCCATCCGCAATCCCTGGATATTCCGCCAGTGCCGGGAAACCTTCGCGCGGCTGCCAACCCCCGGCGGGGCCGCCGGCCCGGCGGGCGGGATTTTCCAGCCCACCCTTGCCGACGTGCGCGACTACATCGAGCACCTTTACCGCGCCACCATTACGCCCGGCGTGCCCGGGCGCCTGCAGGTGGCCCGAATGAAGAAGTACCTCAATTTTGTCGGCCAGAGCGTCGACCCCGCCGGCGCCTTCCTTCACGACATGCGCCGCGCGCAGACCGAGGCCGAGCTGTTCCTGGTCTGCGACCGCCACCTGCTGGCTGATCCCGCCCGACCGTTTCCGCTCGAACCCTACCCCGGTGTCCTGGCGCGGCCCAACCGCGAGGCGTCGTTCGAAACATGTTCGCTCGACACCGTGCCCGCCTGACCCGCACGCTTCCCCCCCAGCCTTTCCACCCATGCCCAAAATCGACGTCAGCAAAGTCGCGGAAATCCTGCAAAGAAACCACATTGAGCCGGCGGTGCTCCGCCGCATCCTCGAGGAGATCAATCACGTGGTGCAGCCCGATCCCGCCGAGGAGAACAAGCCGCCGCCCGTGAAGAAACAGTGGGTGATCCTGATCTCCGATCCCGAACATCGGCTGCCCCGGGATGATTTTGCCGGCTGGGTCGTGCAGATTCCGGAAAACGAAAGCCCCGTCACGACGCGGGATCGCATTTTCCGCGGCGCCTACGACTTCAACACCACGAAGCGCGGCCGGCTCCTGCCGGTGACAACCGTCGGCGAGGCGCTCGAGAACGTGCCGGCCAAACATTTCAAGGAAGCGGAGCTCTGGGTGCGAACCAAGACCCCCGTTATCATGTTCCGCACGGACAACCGGATTCCGACGGAGTAACCGCCCGGCCCGCGGCAAGGAAGGCTAATGAACGGATCGTCACCACTTGCCCGCGTTGCCGGTCGCGGCCGATGCAAGCCCCATTGCCGGCCCATAATATCCCTTGCTGAAGGTTCAGAAAGCTGGTTGCTTCGCGTTTTTCATCCGCCCTCCAACTTCCTGCGGAAACCCAGGAAACCCACAATGAAAATCAGCCTCCCAATCGCCCTGCTCGCCCTTGCCCTGTGCGCGCCAAGCCACCTGGTCCGTGCCGCCAATCAAACCGCCGCCGCGCCGTCCGATGCGCAAGCAGAACTCGCCGCCGTCGTCGGCAAGATCCATGCCAAGGCCCAGGCGGGCCAGAAAACGGAGGCGGCGTTCGCCGACGAACTCAAGGAGCTCGATGCGCTCCTGGCCAAGCACCAGGGCGAGCAGACGGACGACGTCGCGCAGATCCTCCTGGCGAAAGCGTCGCTGTATTACGACCTTTTCGGCGACACGTCGAAGTGCGTGACCCTGATCAACCAGCTCAAGGCTGATTTTCCCGAGACCGCCCCGGGCAAACAGGCCGACTCCATCCTCAAGACGATTGCCCGGCTGGAGGACGCCAAGAAAATCCAGGCCTCGCTGGTCGTTGGTGCGGCGTTTCCCGGCTTCGCGGAAGCCGACCTTGCCGGCCGGCCGCTCTCCCTCGACGCCTGCAAGGGCAAGGTGGTGCTGGTCGATTTCTGGGCCACCTGGTGCCCCCCGTGTGTCGCCGAGCTGCCGAATGTCCTCGCCGCCTACCGGACCTACCACGACCGGGGCTTCGTGATCATCGGCATCAGTCTGGACAAAGACCAGAACGCCCTGACCGCATTCATCAAGGACCACGACATGTCCTGGCCGCAATACTTCGACGGCAAGGGCTGGGAAAACAAGCTGGCCACGCAATACGGCATCCAGAGCATCCCGGCCACTTTCCTGCTGGACGGCAAAGGCCGGATTGTCGCGAAGGACCTGCGCGGGCCCGCGCTCGAGACGGAACTCGCCAAGCTGCTTGCAAAAAAGTGATGGCCGCAGCCGCCAGCCGGCCGATTCCAGCTGTCCGCGATTCGTAGCGCGAAACCCGGGCGGAGATCACCCTGCCCGAGGACCCTGCATGATGTCCGCGGCCGGCCGCCCGGCCTGCAGCAACGCCGCCATCCCCTGCATGGCCGGCCCGATGTGGGTGAAAAAACGCAGGTAGGAGGGACAGAGGTAGCTCACGCCCGGTTCGCCCTCACCCGCGCGGACAAAGCGGTGCTTGGGACAATCGCCGTTGCACACAAAGCGCACCGGACACTCGCGACAGACGCGGGGCAGGTTGGCCTTCGCGTCACCGAAGCGCGCGGCGGCCGCCCCGTTGCCGATATCGGCGAGCGGAGTCGTGCGCACGTTGCCGAGCCGGTAGGCCGGATAGACATAGTGGTCGCAGGCGTACACGTCGCCGTTGTGCTCAAGCGCCAGCGCCCGCCCGCATCGCTCTTCAAAAATGCAGAGCCCCGCGCCGAGGCCGCACCAGGCGCCCAAGGTGGCGTCGAATTGCTGCACAAACACCCGGCCGACGTCGCGCTGCACCCAGCGGTCGAACACGGCGCACAGAAACTCGCCGTAGCCTTCGCGCGGCACGCATTCGGGGGCGGCGGCCGGACCGGCCTGTTCCGGCGGCACCAGATCGACGAGGCCGGCTGGCGGCGGCGCATGATCGAGTCGGGCGGCCGTGTCGGCTGGGCCGGCTCTCCGCTCCACCAGCGGAATGAACTGCATGAAATGCGAGCCCTCCTCGCGCAAAAACTCATACACCTCATGCGCGTGCCGGTAGTTTCGACGATGCACCACGGTAAGCGTGTTGAACTGCACGCGGTGCCGCTTGAGCGTGTGCAGACCGCGCATGACTTTTCCCCAAGTCGGCCGCCCACCGCGGTCCAACCGGTAGGCATCATGCATCGCGCGCGGTCCGTCGAGGCTGAGACCCACGAGAAAACCGTGCCTGGCCAGAAACGCCCCCCAGGCGTCGTCCAGCAGCACGCCGTTGGTCTGGATCGAGTTGGTGACCCGCCGCCCCGCGGCGTACTGCTCCTGCAGACTCACGACCCGCTCGAAAAACTCCAGCCCCAGCAGCGTGGGCTCGCCGCCCTGCCAGGTGAAGTTGACCTCCTCGCCCGGCTGCGAGGCAAGGTAGTCGCGGATAAAAGCCTCAAGGGTGGCTTCGTTCATCCGCGGCACACCCGCGTCGGGATAGTAGGCCGGTTCTTTCTCCAGATAAAAACAGTACCGGCATGCCAGGTTGCAGCGGGCGCCCATGGGCTTGGCCATCACGTGAAACGGACGTGACCAGAGTGTTCCGGGGATTCGGAGGGGCGCGCCTGTGGCAGTGGAGTCGGGCATGGCTGACAAGGAAACTGTTCAGCGACAAATCCACCACTCGCGAGGCCAAATTATCGGCGTACGCCGCCATCCACCCTCATCCGATGAACAGTCTGTTTCTACTTCAGAAACTCCTGATCGCCGCCGCGGCCGTCATCAGGGGGCAAGATTCTTCGCGAGAAACGCCTCGATGCATTTGAATTCCTCGAGGCGCGCTGCGCGCCTGCGGATGCCATGTCCCTCCTCGGCGAGGAAGAGCGATTGGGGCTTGCGGCCGGCCTTTTCCAAGGCGTCCAGCATGGCGCGCGCCTGATTGGGCGGGACGATGTGATCCTCCTTGCCCTGAATGATAAGGACCGGCGCCGTGATTTTGTCCGCGAAATTCACCGGCGAGATCGCGCGCAGGAAGGACTCGTCCGTATTGGGGTCCCCGATCTGTTCGATCCAATACTGACGCGCGATTTTGCGCTCCGGGTCGGCGTTGTTTTCGTAGATCTTCACCCAGTCGGTGACGCCCGAGAGGGAAATGCCGCAGCGATAAAGATCCGGATTGTGCCCCAGCGCAAAGAGCGCGGCATAACCGCCGTAACCGCCTCCGACGATGGCGATGCGCTTGGGATCAGCCAGACCCTGGGCGATGGCCCAGCGCGTGCCGTCCTCGATGTCGTCCTGGATGGCCCGCCCCACCTCGCGGTGGCCCTGGTTGTAGAATTCCTCGCCATAACCAGTGGAGCCGCGGTAGTTCATCTGGAGCACGGCATAGCCGCGGCTGGCCAGCATCTGCACCAGCGGATCGAATCCCCAGACATCCCGGATCCACGGACCGTCATGCGGCATGACGACGAGCGGGAGATTCTGCCGCAGTGCCCCCGGCGGGTAGGTGACGTACCCGTGGATGAGCAGGCCGTCCCGCGCCGGGTATTGGATGGATTCCATTGGCGCCATCCGGTCTGGCTTGATCCACCCCATCCGGGTCCCGACCAGCGTCAGGCTATTGTGCACCCGATCGAACAGAAAGTAGGTCCCGGGATCCCGGTCCGAGTACGCGAGCACGAGCAGGCGGTTGTCATCGCGCGAGCGACTGGTGATCAGGTTGAAGGTGTCCGGCAGTGCCTCGTCGATGGTCCGCTGACGGGAGTCCCACTCCGGATCGAGCCAGCGCACCCGCGGCTTCTCCGTGACGTAATGCACTCCGGCCACCCCCGGGGTTTTCTTGGAGAACACCAAGCTCACGAGGGGAATGCCGTCCATTTCCGGCGGGCGAAGCTTTGGAAATATGTCGTATTCCGGATCGTCGATGAGGACGTCACCGAGGGTGCCGTTGGTGGGATCATAAGGGCAAACTGCCCACCGTCTCCGGGGGGAAAGAGCGGCAATATACAATGTCTGATTCGATTCATCGAAACCCAGCGGTCCGATCCAGCCCTGCTCCGCACCCAATGGGGGAAAGCTGCGCCACGGTGAGTCCTCCCGTTCGCGGTAGATCGTCCCATACTTCAGGCCGTCCATGGTGATCCCCACGCGGACACATCCTGCTTGGTCCACGCCCCAGTCGACCACATTGCCCGGGTTCTTCGCCACAACCGCGTAGTGCCCCGTGAGGGTGTTGACCTTGACGACGTCCGGATAGAGCCTCTGCTCGCCACGGGCTTCGTGTAGATCGAGCATGAGGATGTTCTGGTCCCGGTCGTCAAAACGGTAGATCATCGTATGGGCGAAGAGCCGGTCCTCGTTGGGGATGTTGGATTCGGTTCCGCTGATCGTTTTCCATTGCCGGCCATCCCGATCCACCGCCGAAACTCCGGGGACAATGTAATCCCATATGATGGTGAGGAACACCAGCCGCCGCTCGCTCACCCAGTGGAACTCCCGGATATCTTTGGACACAAACGTGCGTTTCGCATCGGCCGGTTCGACGCGCGAAAGCGTTCTCTGCTCAAGGTCGGTGAGAAAAAGCTTCGTCCTGCCCTCATATTCGCGCAGAAACGCCACGTATTGTCCGTCGGGCGAAAGCTTCGCCTGCTCGACCAGCGCCGGCCGGGAAAAATCTTCGAGGGGGATGATTTCGGCCGCCGACAAACCAGCGGCGACGATCACCCATGCAAACCACCACATTGGTTTCATGGCTGGACCTTGGAATTTCCCTCCATCGCCCGCAGCGTGCAATTCCCTTTTTCGCCGATCGTCACCGCTCATGCGACCGGCGGCGGGGGGATCCGCCACGCACTGAGGGGGTGCATCTCGCCGCAGTCGAGGCAGCGCGTGCCCTCAAATTGCGCGCCGCAATGCGGACAGACGGCCTGCGTCTCAAAGGTGTCGAAGGGTTTCCCGCACTGGCTGCACGTCCACCAAGCCCCGATGGGCGGTGCCGTTTCGCAACTCGGGCATTTGAAGCCATCCCGCCGGGGCAACCGGGCGGCGCGCGCCAGGATGCGCGCGTGCTGCAGTCCCCGCCAGCAGTTGGCGAGGATGAACAAGGCGAGGATGCCAAACCAGAGCGATTGCGCCCACCACGCGGCCAGGAACATGACCGCCACGCCGAGGAAGCCAATGATGCTCGCCACCATCAGGCTGCGGGCGCGCCCAATCACGAACCAGAGTAGGGCGCGCACGATCTGTCCCCCGTCGAGCGGGTAGATCGGCAGCAGGTTGAAGATCAGCAGGCCGAGGTTGATGTACCAGAGGGCGCGCAGAAACGCGGGCACGTCGGGGGCGGATTCCGCCCATCCCATGGTCCCGCTCAGCGCCCCGAGGCCGAGCAGCACGAACACCAGCAGCACATTCACGAGCGGCCCGGCGGCGATGCTCCAGAGGGTGGCGCCGGGCCGCATCGGCGGCGCCACATAGGCCACGCCGCCCAGCGGCCACAGCACAACTTCATTCGCCCGCCCGCCCACCGACCGGCAGGCCAGGGCGTGGCCGAACTCGTGCAGCAGCACGATCACAAACAGCGCCAGATACTCCAGTGCGTTGAACGTGAGGGAGCCGTAGCTTCCCCGCCGGCCGGCAATTTCGAGCATGGCGACGACAAACCAGGACCAGTGCAGGTAGACGTTGATTCCCGCAACGCGAAACAGATGAAAGGATCCTTGCCGGGTGGGCATTGAGGAGATGTACCCATCTTCTCCTCCGCAACAAGCCATTTGGCTGCGCCCCGTGGCGGTGTATGGTCTGCGCAAGGCAATCGGAATCAGCTGAATTTGAACGCAAAAGCACGGAGCTCATCGTCCTGACAAATGGTGCTACTACCACCGCCCTCCAGCCGGATCGGTCTGGTTTTTACTCGCGCACCGATGGCGCCGATTTATCATCCGACCTCGTCGGTAGTGCCTGTTATTGCTATTTTCCACCCACCTAAAAAAATCCGGCATCATTCCACTCGCCTCGTTCGGACCGACCCTCCCGCCACCCGCCGTGCAAGCCTCCCCCCCTTCTCCTCCAGCCAGCCCTGACAAGCAAAAGTCGGCCCTGCCGGAAGTGATTTTCGCGGAGAACCTCTGCAAGGGATGCGAATTGTGCGTCACCGTCTGCCCCACGAAAATCCTGAAGCTCGACACGACCCGGGTGAACATCCGCGGCTACAATCCCGCCATCGTGTATAACCTCGCGGAGTGCAGCGGGTGCGGCAGCTGCGCCAAGATCTGCCCGGACTCGGTCATCACCGTGCGCCGGTGAGGAGACGAACATGGCCAAAAAATTGATGAAGGGAAACGAAGCGATCGCCGCCGCGGCCATCAATGCCGGCTGCCGCTTTTTCTTCGGTTATCCGATCACCCCGCAGAACGAGATTCCGGAATACATGTCGCGGGAACTGCCCAAGGTCGGGGGCACGTATGTACAGGCGGAGTCCGAGGTGGCCGCGATCAACATGGTCTATGGCGCCGCCGGCGCCGGGGCGCGCGTTCTGACCTCCTCCTCGAGTCCCGGCATCAGCCTGATGCAGGAGGGCATCTCGTACATCGCCGGGGCGGAACTGCCCTGCGTGCTGGTGAACATCATGCGGGCCGGCCCCGGGCTGGGCGGCGTGCAGCCGGCGCAGGCGGATTATTTCCAGGCGACCAAGGGCGGCGGCCACGGCGACTACCGCGTGCTCGTCCTCGCCCCCGCCAACCTCCAGGAGGCGGTCGACCTGACGCAACTGGCGTTCGATCTGGCCGACAAGTACCGCAACCCGGTGCTGGTGCTGGCGGACGGAATGATCGGGCAGTTGATGGAGCCGGTGGAGCTTTCGCCGTATCGCCCGGCGTTCGCGCTGCCGCCCAAGGACTGGGCCACGACGGGCACCGTCCACAGCGGCGGACGGCAGCGCGTCATCAATTCGCTGTACCTGTATCCGGACCAGTTTGAAAACCATATCCGCGCGCTTTTCCGGAAATATACCGAGATGGAGCGGACGGAGGTCCGCTACGAGCTGTACAACTGCGACGAGGCCGACGTGGTCATCGTGGCGTACGGCACCACCTCGCGGATCGCGCGCTCGACCATCGAGAAATGCCGCCGCCTCGGCCTGCGCGTCGGCCTGCTCCGCCCGATCACGCTTTATCCGTTCCCGCTCGTGGCGTTCGACCAGGTCGTCGAACGGACCCGGGCCTTTCTGGTCGTGGAAATGAGCATGGGGCAGATGCTGGACGACGTGAAGATCGCGGTGGCGGGCCGGCGGCCCATCTCCTTCTACGGCCGCACCGGCGGAATCGTGCCGACGTCAGAGGAGATCCTGAAGCAGGTGCAGGAGCTGCTGGGAGGGCACGGCGCATGAAGATCGTCTACGAAAAGTCGCGGGGATTGACCGATGTCCCCATGCATTACTGCCCGGGCTGCACGCACGGGATCATCCACAAGCTCGTCGCGGAGACGCTGGTAGAACTGGACGTGCTGGGCCGGACGGTGGCGGTTGCCCCGGTCGGCTGCGCGGTGTTTGCGTACGAGTATTTCAACTGCGATGCGCAGGAGGCCGCCCATGGGCGGGCCCCGGCGGTCGCGACCGGCATCAAGCGAGTGCTCCCGGACAACATCGTGTTCACCTACCAGGGCGACGGTGATCTCGCCTCCATCGGGATGGCCGAAATCGTCCACGCCGCCATGCGCGGCGAGAACATCACCGTGGTTTTCGTGAACAACGCCATTTACGGCATGACCGGGGGACAAATGGCGCCCACGACGCTGGTCGGCCAGCCCACCACCACGTCGCCACTGGGCCGGAGCCGCCTCGGCCAGGGCGCGCCGCTGCGCGTCTGCGAAATGCTGGCCACCATCGAGGCGACCGCCTACATCGCCCGCGTCTCGGTTCACACCATCCCGCGGCTGAACGCGGCGAAACGTTCGCTGAAAAAGGCGTTCCAAATGCAGGTCGACAACAAGGGATTCAGCCTGGTGGAGGTGCTGTCCACCTGCCCGACCAACTGGGGCCTGTCGCCGGTCGATGCCCTGCGCTGGGTGGAGCAGAACATGATTCCAGCCTATCCCCTGGGCGTGTACAAGGACATCGAAGGAGGAACCTGACCATGGCGGAGGAGCGCATCATCATCGCCGGGTTTGGCGGCCAGGGCGTCCTCATGCTCGGCAAATTGCTGGCGTACGCCGGCATGACGGAGGGAAAGAATGTGTCGTGGCTGCCCGCCTACGGGCCGGAAATGCGCGGCGGCACCGCCAACTGCAACGTGATCATTTCCGATGACATGATCGGGGCGCCGGTCGTGTCCGAGGCGACGTGCGTCATCGCCATGAATCTTCCCTCGCTCGACCGGTTCGAACCGTTCGTCCAGCCCGGCGGCTGGCTGCTGGTGAACAGCTCGCTCATTCCCCGGGCCCCTGTCCGCACCGATGTGCAGATCCTCACCATCCCGGTGAACGAACTGGCGCAGCAACAGGGCAGCCCGAAGGTCGCCAACGTCGTCATGCTGGGCGCCTACCTCGCGCTTTCGCAGGCGGTCAAGAAAGCCTCGGTCACGGCCGCGATCCAAGATGTGCTGGGCCCGCGCAAGCAGCACCTGCTGGGCATCAATCTCAACGCGTTGGAGGCCGGCATGGCATTCGCCACCAAGGTGCCGGTGTAATCATGCAAAAGGAAAAAATCACCATCGAGGTTCCTTCCCAGGTCCTGCATTTGGAGCATGCGCAGTGTCCCCGCGGACACAGCCTGATGGATCCCGCGGTGCCGATCAACGGCTACCCCTCCATCAAGGTGGTCATTCAGTACGGTGCCGTCCGCGGAAACATCCACCTCGACCCCGTCTACGGGAGTTTCCACAACCTCTTTGACGTGGACATTCCGGAGGGCGTGGTGGTCGAGATGTTCTGCCCGACCTGCGGTGTCTCCCTCAGGGTCGAGCACGAGAAATGTGATTTCTGCTTCTCGCCCATGTTCGCCCTGTATCTGCCCAACGGCGGCATCCTCGAAGGCTGCCTGAAGAGCGGCTGTCATGAGCACAAACTGGTCCTGGTCGATGTGCATGAACAACTGGGCATGATCCACGGCCATGATCAGATCCAACTGCTCATGTGACGCGGCGCGGCGCTGCCGCGCCGCGATTCAAGATTCAAGAAGGAAGATGCAAGAGATCTACAACCTCTGACATCCCTGTCCTCCGAAGCCTTGTGCGAAGGAGGATGACCTCTGCCTTCTGGCCTCTGGCTTCTGACCGCTATCCTCTGACCTCTGTCCTCTGTTCTCTGACCTCTGCCCCATGACCCCAGCCCAGCAGATCTACCAAAGCCGGATCACCACTGCGGAAAAGGCGGTGGAGTCGATTCAGTCCGGCATGCGCCTGTTCATGACCGGCAACTGCTCCGTGCCCCAAGTCCTGCTGGCCGCCCTCGTGAAACGGGCGCCGGAGTTCACTACTCCCGTCGAGATCGACCAGTTGTTTACGATCGGCAGCGCCGATTATGTCGCACCCGGCCTGGAACGGTATCTCCGCGTCAACACGCTGTTCACCGGCGCCAACGTGCGCCAGGCCGTCAACGAGGGCCGCGCGGACTACACGCCGTGTTTCCTGTCCGAGGTGGCGGGCCTGTTCCGCAACGGCATCCTGCCCCTCGACGCGGCGCTGGTCCACCTCAGCCCGCCGGATGAGCACGGCTTTTGCAGCCTGGGCATCGAGGTCGGCCTGACCAAGACGCCGGCCGAATCGGCCCGGATGATCATCGCCGAGGTCAACGACCGCATGCCGCGCACGCTCGGCGACAGTTTCATCCATGTCTCCCGGCTGACCCACGTCGTCCCGGTCTCCTATCCCCCGCTCGAACTCCACCAAGGCGACGGCAGCGAAGAGGAGCGCCGGATCGCGCAATTCTGCGCCAGCCTGATCGAGGACGGCTCCACGCTGCAGATGGGCATCGGCGGCGTCCCGGACGCCGTGCTGACCCTGCTCGGCGACCGGCGGGACCTCGGCATTCACAGCGAGATGTTTTCCGACGGCGTGATCGATCTGGTGGAACGCGGTGTCATCAACGGCGCCCGCAAAACGCTGCACCCGGGCAAGATCATCGCCGGGTTTCTGATGGGGAGCCGGCGCCTCTACGATTTTGTGGACAACAACCCGATGGTCGAACTGCACCCGACGGAATACATCAACGATCCGTTCCGCATCGCGCAGAACGACCGCATGGTCGCGATCAACTCGGCCATCGAGGTCGATCTGACCGGCCAGGTGTGCGCGGACTCGATCGGTCCGCGAATCTACAGCGGTGTGGGCGGGCAGGTGGATTTCGTTTACGGCGCGAGCCGCTCCAAAGGCGGCAAACCCATCATCGCCCTGCCGAGCACCGCCACCGTCAAGGGCCAGCTGGTGAGCCGGATCGTTGCGATGCTCAAGCCCGGCGCGGGCGTGGTGACGACGCGCAACCATGTGCACTATGTCGTCACCGAGCACGGCATCGCCGATCTTTACGGCAAATCCCTCCGCCAGCGGGCGCGGGCCTTGATTGCGATCGCGGATCCGGCCTTCCGCGATGAGCTGGAAAAGTCCGCTCACGAGCTGCACTATCTTTGACCGGCGCGCAGCGCCGTCTTGCTTCTTCCATCTTGCGTCTTGCTTCGCGGCAGCGGCGCAGCCGCGCCGCTGCCGTGGCCCATCCCCAGTTTCACGAGGAGCTGGAGAAGTCCGCGCGGGAACTCAAGTACCTGTAGCGGGAGGACAGAGGCAGAAGATCGAAAGGCGAGAGTCGAAGGCCGGATTACAGAGGGCGTAGCTCCCGCCTTCGCCCTCGGGCTTTCGCCTTTCGACCTTCGTCTTTCGCCCGTCAGATAGCCCTCAGCCGAATCCGCAGGATCTCACTCGGCCGCCAGAGGCGCATGCGCGGTCCCCACGTGCCGGTACCGCGGCACACAATCACCGGCATTCCGCCAATCTCGTAGCGCCCCCCGAGCAGCGGATAGCTCAGACGGACCAGGTAGCCGAACGGCCAGATCTGGCCATCATGGGTGTGACCCGAAAGCATGAGGCCGGCGCCCGCCGCCGCCGCCGCGTCGGCCTGCAGCGGCGAGTGTGACAGCAAAATGACAGCGCCCGGCGGCCGGTCCGCCAGCCCCGTCGCACTGGCGCGGGCCAGCGCCTGCTCGATCGGATGGTCGGGGCGGCCGAACTGCCGGCGGGCGCTGAGGTCGTCCACGCCCGCCACCACGAGGCCGGGGACGATCTCGGCCCAGCGGTCGCGCAGCACCGTGTAGCCCGCCTCCTCCAGCAGCTCAACGCTGCGCTCGAGGCCGGCATAATACTCGTGATTCCCCGTGACGGCCCACACGCCGAGAGGCGCCCGCAAGGTCTTGAGCACGGGGCGCAGCGGTTCCAGCCGGCCCACTTCGCCGTTCACGAGATCGCCGGCGATGAACACGACGTCAGGCCGCAGGTCGTTGACGCGGCCGATGAGGCTCGTCATCCAGCGCTCGCCGATCAGCGTGCCGAGGTGCAGGTCCGAAATCACGACCAGCACCAAGCCGTCGCGCTCCCGCGGAAGTCCGGCCAGCCTTACCTCATAGTCCCGCACCACGGGCGGCCGCAGGCCCTGTACCAAGGCGACCGCGGAAAGCACCAGCGCGACAACCCCGGCCCAGCCGCGGATGCCCCGGGCCAGCGAGGGCAGCAGCCAGCCGCCCAGCGTGACCACGTCTGCGATGATCAGGAGCGAAAACAAAATAAACAGGACGCCGATCCAGTTCGCCGCAACGAATTCCAGCGGCTCTCCCACCACCTCGAGCTGCCGCGAATTCAAAAAACGGGCCAGCGGGTAACCCGCCCACAGCGCCACGGCTGTCCAGACCAGCGCGCGCCGCGGGCAATGGGCCGCGATCCACGGCACCGACGCCAGCCGCCAGAAGACGTAACCGTGCATGGCCGCCCACACGCCGAGGGCGAGCGTCAGGAACGCGACGATTCTCATCAAGGTCATGGGTTGCATTTCATGGCTCAGCTTTCCAAAGGCGAGAACAACGCGAGATTGACTTGCTTCGGCATCCGGCGAACGTGTGCGCCACACCGGTGCCGCGCCCGGCCCGACCCTGCCAACCCCGACCTTGGAAACCATGAGCGAAGCACCGCCCGCCTCCAAAACCGCCGCGCAATTAATCATCGGTTACTTCAAGGACTTTGGGGTGCTGCGGGAGACGGGCCGCGAATACTGGGGCATCCAGATCATCAACTTCCTGGATTGCACGTTCTACTTCGCGATGCTGACGATCGCCTCGGTCTTCCTGTCCGACGATCTCGGACTCAGTGACACGCAGGCGGGCTATGCCGTGACCGTCTTCACCTCGGCCACGACCCTGATGCTGTTCCTGTCGGGCATGTACACCGACTGGCTCGGCATCCGGAGGTCGATGAACATTTCGATGATCGCGCTCTTCGCGCTGCGCCTGGCCATGGTGGCGGTGGCGCTGGTGCCCGGGCTGCCGCACCGCGGGATTCTGGCCGGCGCACTGTTCTTCCTGATGGCGCCCTTCATGGCGGCCGTGCAGACGATCTTCCAGGCGGCCTGCCAGCGGTACACGACGCGGCGCTCGCGCAGCGCCGGCTTCAACCTGTGGTACCTCTTCATGAACATCGGCGCGGCCGCCGGCGGGTTCATGATCGACGTGGTCCGCAAGCTTCTGCACCTGCCCAACGTCCACATCTTCACCATGGGCGTGGTGACCGCCGTCCTCTGCTACCTCACGTGCCTGGCCCTGGTGCGGCGGGAGAACCAGCTCGTGTGTCCGGACGACCCGCCCGAGACCGCGAAGACGGAGGGCGCGGTGGTGCGCAAGCCGCCGCTGCAGATCATCAAGGACGTGGTCCGCGAACCGGCGTTCTGGCGCCTGCTGGTGCTCATTGCGCTCATCCTCGGCGTGCGCGCGGTGTACACCTACATGTACCTGCTCATGCCGAAGTACTGGCTGCGCACGATCGGACCCGACGCCGCCATCGGCACGCTCAACGCCATCAACCCGATCGGCATCGTGATCGGCCTGATCCTGTTCATCCCCATCACGAACAAGTTCAATATTTTCAACATGCTCGTCTACGGCGCCATGTTCTCGGCCCTCTCGCTGTTCCCCCTCGCCGTGCCCTGGTCGTGGTACAGCCCCAACATCGTCACCGCGCACTATGTCATGGCCCTGTTCTGCATGATCCTGATCACCATCGGGGAGGTCGTCTGGTCGCCCAAGCTCAACGAGTACACCGCCGCGATCGCACCGAAGGGTCAGGAGGGCACCTACCTCGGCCTGTCGCTCATCCCGTGGTTCCTCGCGAAGACCATCGTCAGCGTCCTCTCGGGCCACATGCTGGAGCGCTGGTCGCCGGAGAAAGTGACGGTGAACGGGACCGTAGTAACGCTGAAGCAGGCGATGCTGGACCATCACGTGGCCTACTGGCACAGCCCGGCGGCGATGTGGCTGATCCTGGGCACGATCGCGATGGCGGGCTGCATCGGCGCGGCGCTGCTGAGCGGCTGGCTGACCAAGGGGGCGCGCTGGAAGATCGAACCGCACGCCGCATAGCCGGCGGCGCGCCTGCGGCGCGATGTAAGATTCAAAAAAGAAGATGGAAGAGGCGGAGCAACGGCTTTTATTTCCCCGGAGTGCTCTTCCCTCTTGCTTCTTCCTTCTTCAATCGCGCTAGACGCCGCGCGCCCGCGCATCGCGCGAAGACGGACCGCGCCGACGCCTCTGGCCTCTGGCCTGTAGCCATTGCGACCTTGCAATTAGAATTTTATGTTATTATCGCGTTGCTAAGACGTCTTTATGGGTAAGCCGTGCACTTCCAAACCAGCCTGCCGGCTGGACAACCATTCACCCCCACCCCGGCCATGAAAACCACCGCCCTCACCCTGCTTCTCGCCATGCTGCTCACCGGCTGCATGACCGCCGACAAAACCAATGACATCAAGATCGGGATGACCAAGGATCAGGTCATCGCCATTCTCGGCACGCCGGACAGCACCAGCGCCCAAGCGAACATCGAGTACATGACTTACTATCTGATCTCTAACACCAGCTACGGCCGGGACCTGCCCTATTCCATCCGGCTCGTGGATGGCAAGGTGGAGTCATTCGGCCGGTTTGCGCAGTTGTCCGACATTTACCTCAGGCCAGTGGGCGGGGGACCCCCGCAATACAATGTCGGCTTCCCCGTCACCGTCGGATCGCCTTCCGCGGGGGAGACCGATCTGGTTGCGCAACTGCAGAAGCTGAAGATGCTCAAAGATCAGGGGGCCCTGACCGACGAGGAGTTTCAAAAGGCCAAGCAGAAGCTGCTCTCCGAGCAGAAATAATTCTTTGCTTCGGTTCTCCGTTTTCCTTGCCTGCCGCGCCGTAGCGGCGCGATGTAAGATTCAAAAAGGAAGATGGAAGAGGAGGAGCAACGGCTTTTATTTCCCCGGAGTGCTCTTCCCTCTTGCTTCTTCCTTCTTCAATCGCGCTAGACGCCGCGCGTCGCGCGGAGTCTAGCGCTTCAACCAGTGGATGTAGGGCGTGCCGGCGATTCCGACCAAGACGCTCTTCTCATCGATGCTGAAGCACACGACGCGGACGGACTCCCCGCCCAGTTTCAGCTCCTTGGTTTCGCCCTGGGCGAAACTAACATTGTTCACGACCGCCTGCCGGACCCCATTGACGACCGAGGGCGCGCCCAGCTGGAGCTGCGCGAACAGCAGCTCGGCCTCGATGGGATTCAACTTGGAAGCGGTTTTCAGCTCAAAGGCCTTCAGCCGGTTCTCGGCTTCGGTAATCTCGGCCGGGGACATCTCGGCGAGCAATTGGTCGAGGTTGCTTTTGTAGATGATCGCCAGCGGGCTGTTGTTGATGCCCATCCGCATCCACAGATAGGCGGCCACCCGGTCCTTCGGCAGCACCTCGCCCTTACGATAGAATTGGGCGATCCGCAACTGGGCGGTATAAACTCCCTGATAAGCCGCGCGGCTGGACCAGCGCACCGACTCGTACAGGTTGGCGGCGCGCTTCTGCTGATCGGCCGTGGGCTCCATCGCAAAATAACTCCCCAACGCCTCCTGGGCCGGGGCATAACCGGCGCGGGCCGAACGATAAAACCAGTCCAGTCGCTCGGCCATCCGGCTGGCAGGAACGACCTTCCCGTATTCGTACTGGGCCTTGGCGTCGCCCGCTTCCGCCGCGGCTTTGATCCTGGCCGGATCCGGAGGATTCCCCTGGCCGCGGGCCACGATCCCGACGCCCAGCCCCAGGAAAAGAATCAGCCAGCGCCTTTGCATGGCCGGGAATCTAGCCGAACTTAGGCTGTCGGCGCCAGCAAAACCTAGCGAACGCGCATCGCGGGGGGGGGAGTCTCTGCCGCCAGCCTCGGTGAGGCCGGTCAGCCGGGGTTGCCGACCTCGGCTACAACCAATGCCAGCCCAAACCATTGTAACGATTCAGGCTGGCCATGCCGGCGATTTAAGATCGCAGACCAAGGACGGAAAAGTTTCCGGATAGCTTCTAGCGTTTCAATCGCCGGGTGTAGGGTGTGTCGGCGAGTCCGACCAGGATGCTCCCCTCGTCGATATGCAGACACACGACGCGTGCGGACTCTTCACCCAGCTTCAGATCCTGGGTATCGCCCTGTTTGAAACGCAAGCCGTTCAGGACGACCTGCCGGACACCGTTAATGACATAGGTCGCGCCCAACTGGAGCTGCCCGAAAAGCATGTCGGCCTCGACGGGATTCAACTTGGAAGTGAATTTCAGCTCGAAGGTCTTCAGCCGGCTCTCGGCGTCGGCAATCTCGACCGATGACATCTCCGTGATCAGCCGTTTGAGGGCCTCATCCACATTCCTGCTGGACGTATTGTTGCGCGTGGCCATCCGCCGCCAGACGTAGGCGTAGATCCGGTCCTTGGGGAGGCCTTCGCCACGCTCGTAAAACCCGGCAATCCGGTGCTGTGAATCCTGGACGTCCTGATAAGCCGCCCGGCTGGACCAGCGGATGGATTCACGGACACTTTCCGCGCGTTTCTTTGGAGTTCCGGAGAGTGATGCGTAGTAACCACCCAGGGCATTCTGGGCCGGGGCATAGCCGGCACGGGCGGAGCGATAATACCAGTCCAGTTGCTCGGCCAATCGAGAAGGAGGAATGACGTTCCCGTACGCGAACTGGGCGGCGGGGTCGCCGGCCTCCGCCGCCGCTTTGATTTTAACCAGTTCGGGAGGGGCCCCCTGTCCTGCTGAATTCGGCGGGGTTGCTTGCGTGCTCGAAATCGGAGGTGTCCCCTGCGCGCCCGGGGGCGGCGGTGTTACCTGTGTCCCCGCATTCGGAGGGGTTACTTGCGTGCCCGCATTCGGCGGAGTTACCTGGGCCCCCGAAGTCGGTGGAGTCGCCTGCGTGCCCGAAGTCGGAGGTGTCTCCTGCGCGCGGCCCATGACCCCTACTCCCAGTCCTAAGAAAAAAATCAGCCAACGGCTTTGCATGGCGGATAAACCCTAGCAGCATCTTTGCTGCCGGCGCCAGCAAAACCTCGCGACCCCCAATCGCGGTCACCGGCGCGGTTGCGCCGCGATTCAAGATTCAAGCGGGAAGATTAAAGAGGATGGAGATCAGAGCCCTGAACCCAAAACCCAAAACTCAGGACTCAGAACCCGGCGGCGCCGCGCCGCGTCACGCGGTGTGGATCGGCAGACTGAAGTGGCTGGTGGTGCCTTTGCCGTCCTCGCTTTCGAGGCGGAATTCGCCGCCGAGGTGTCGCGCGAGTTTGCGCACCAGCGCCACGCCGAGTCCGAGACCTTGCTGTCCCAGAGTTTTACGGACGGGCTGCTGAAACGCGCCGACTTGCGTCAATTGCTCCGGCGTCATGCCGCGGCCGACGTCGGCCACGGAGAAATGCAACCGCCCGGCCTCCACCCATGCCCGCACGCGCACCGGCGTGTCCTTGCGGGAGAAACTCAGGGCGTTGTCCACCAATTCCTCGGCCAGGATGGTGAGATCCATCGGGTCCGCCTTGAGGCCGGCCCCGGTGAGCTCAGCGGCGATATCGGCGGTGCGCTGGTGGCGTTCGCCGGCGGCGTTGATGCCGGCGGACAGCGCCTGCACGACGATCTCCGGGGCGAGCAAGGTGCGCGGGCGGGCGGAATCCGGCGTGTCGAGTTCGAGGATGAGCAGGTAGTTGCGCAGGGTGCGGTGGAGGAGACGGCAGGCCCGGCGGATATCCTGCAAATCCTGCCGGATCTCCTCCTTGCTGAGGATCTCGAGCTGATTCTCCAATAATTCCGTGAGCCCCAGGATGCCAGCCAGCGGCGTGAAAAACTCCTGCGGCAGGGTTGAGTGCAGGCTTTCCCGCAGTTGCTCAATCACGCGATCGTCAATGCGGCGGCTGAGTTCGGCCCGTTGCAGGCGGGCGGCGACGCAACGGAGGAGTTCCGCGAGCCCGAAGGGTTTCAGCAGAAGATCGTCCGCGCCCAGATCCATGGCCGCCCGGGGACTGCTCAAGGGCAGCTTGCCGGTCATGAGGACGAACTGGCTGTTGGCCAGCTCGGGATCCGCCCGCATTTCCTGCAACAGGCGGCGGCCGTCTTTGCCGGGCATCTGGATGTCGCAGAGGATGAGATCGGGCAGGTGCTCTCGGGCGAGCTTCCACCCGATGGTGGCATCGGCGGCGCACAAGGTGCGGTAGCCGTTGGTTTCAAGACCCAAGGTAAGGGTCGCAGTCAAGTGGGCATCGTCATCGATGATGAGGATGGTCTTGAGGGCGGCGCCGGGGGAGGAGGAGGGTGACATGGGAGAACGAATCGGCGGTTTGGGTTTACCCGAGATTTCCTCAATTTAATAGTCAGCGGGTCGGTAAAGACAAGACCGGACCCGATGGCAGGATCGCCCTAGGGCCCGTCGCGCCTGCGGCGCGAAGCAAGAGGGAAGAAGAAAGGGGAAAGAGCGCCCCGGAAAAAAAGGAATCTGGCGGTCAGCCTCTTCCATCTTTCTTCTTCCATCTTTAATCGCGCGGCGCGGGCACCGCGGGCCGGGCGCGCCAGACGCGAAAGTGTTTTATTTCGATGCGGCTGTGGACGGTGCGGAATCCGAACCAGCCGCGTGCGAGCGGCTGCGGATCGGCGTAGTCGAAGATCACCTCGCCGTCGCGGAGGTACTGCGCGCGGCCACCCGCGGCCACGAGCGTGATGCGGTACGTCTGGTTGCCGCGCAGGAGGAATGCCGCGGCCTGGAAGTCGTGCTCGGGCAGCAGCGGGCGCTCGCCGGTGCCGGTGTAACGCCGGAAACGGGTCGTCGTGTTGGAATTGCCGCCGCAGCCGACGTAATAAAGCCGGAACCGGTCGTACTCGGCGAGCGCGCCGCTGCGCTGCGCCGTCGTCGCCAGCACGCTGCCGTCCGGCGCCACAGGATCACTGGCCATCCAGAAGCAGTTGAGGTCGGACACGCGGTCGTGCGGGCCGCCGCGGTTGAGCACGGTGGCTTCGTAGGTGATGATGACCGGCGCGGTGAGTTCCGGGCGGAACCAGACGGTGCAGCCGCCGGCGTCGTCGACGACCAGGACGCCGTCGCGCACGGTCACCCAGCCGCCGGGGCGCTGCTCGACGAGCCAGCGCGACGTGTCGGCAAAGTCGTCCTGATGCAAAAGCTCCGCTGGTTCCCACCCGGACGAGGCAGGTGGCTGACTTCCCGACTCCGCGGCCTGCGCAGCGACAGAGGACAGAAAACAGAAAACAGAGAACAGAGGACAGAGGACGGAGGACAAACCGCGAACGGCGCCCGCCGATGTCCCGCTCCGCGGGATCATGGCACAGCCAGGAAGGCGAAGAATATGGGCGGAAACGTTCATGGCATGGTGCGACGCAGGCCGACCCAGCAGTGCCGCCGGTCAATTCCGCAGAATGCGCGTCCTTGAACTGCCGGCGGTCAGCCGGACTTCTTGCGCCGGGTGAGGAGCAGCATGGCCGCGCCGAACAGCGCGAAAATGGCGCCCCAGAACAGGTTCACGTTCTGGCCGAGCGAGTGCTGGACGTAGATGGCCGGATCGGAAGTGAGGCCGAAGACGACGAGGATGAGGCCGAGGAGGAGAAACAGCAGGCCGAGCGGTATGCGGACGTCGAGGTGCATGGCGGAAGGGGTTGGGGGTTACCAGAAGATGAGGTTGAGCACGATGGCGCCCGCGAGGACGACCACGCCGAGGATTGCCGGCCGCGCGTACCAGCGCGTGCCGGTGTCGCGGATCTTTTCGGTGAGCGAATAGACCAGACCGCGCAGCTGGTCGTCGGTCTTGTTGGGGCTGGTCGCCAGCGAGATGAGGATGGTGCCGGCGAAGCAGCCGACGAAGGCGAAGATGGCCATCCAGAAGTTCTGCGCCATTGAGCTGGAGAAGAACCAGTGGGCGGTGAGCCAGCCGCCCTTGATGCCCACCGCCTCGCCCACCGGCAGCGTGAAGCCGTGGAAGACCATGGCGGAGAGCGTGCCCAGCAGGAGCCCGAAGAACGCCCCGTGGCCCGTGGCGCGCCGCCAGAACATGCCGAGCAGGAAGATCGCGAAGAGCGGCGCGTTGACGAAGCCGAACACGAGCTGAAGCATGTCCATGATGTTGTTGTACTGCCGGGCCGCGTAGGCGCACGCCACGCTGATGAGCAGCCCGACCACCGTGGTGACCCGGCCCACCGTGACGAGGTGCGCGTCGGTGGAACTCCGGTGCAGGTAGCTGTGGTACAGGTCGTAGGTGAACACCGTGTTGAACGCGGTGACGTTGCCCGCCATGCCGGACATGAACGAGGCCATCAGCGCAGTCAGGCCGATGCCGAGCATGCCGTTGGGAAAATACTGCGCGAGCATGGCCGGCACGACCATGTTGTAGTTGGGCGAGCCGTCGGCGGCGGGCGGCAACTGGAAGCCGGCACCCGCGCCCTTTTGATAAAGTCCGACCGCGAGCATGCCGGGCAGGATCACCAGAGCAGGGAACAGCATTTTCGGAATGGCCGCAAGCAGCGGCGTGCGCCGGGCGGCGCTCATGTCCTTGGCGGCCATCGCCCGCTGGATCACAAGGAAGTCCGTGCACCAGTAGCCGAACGAAAGCACGAAACCGAGCCCCATCACGAGGCCGAACCACTCGATGCCCATCGGGTTGCTCTTCGTGCTGCCCAAGTAGGCCCACGAGTGCGACCAGGCACCCGGGAACCCCCGCGCCGTCGAGTAGCCCTGCAACTGCGTCATGAGCCCGCTCCATCCGCCGATGTCCTTAAGGCCAAGCAGCACGAGCGGGAGCAGACCCAGCACGATCAGGAAAAACTGCAGCACCTCGTTGTAGATCGCCGAGGTCAGCCCACCCGTGACAATGTAGATCAGCACGATCAGGCTCGAAACCAGGATGCACAGGTTGTAGTCCACGCCGAGGATGGAATGGAGCAGCAGGGCCAGCGCGTGCATGGAGATGCCCGACGAAAATACGGTCATGAAAGCGAAGGAGAGCGCGTTGAACGCGCGCGTCTTCTCGTCGAAGCGGAGCTTCAGGTACTCGGGCACCGAGTGCGCCTTCGACCCGTAGTAGAACGGCATCATGAAGACCCCCACGAACACCATCGCCGGAATCGCCCCCACCCAGTAGAAGTGACTCGTCACGATGCCGTACTTCGCGCCCGAGGCCGCCATGCCGATCACCTCCTGCGCCCCCAGGTTGGCGCCGATGAAGCCCAGCGCGCAGACCCAGGCCGGCAGCGAACGGCCCGACTCGAAAAAGTCCGCGCTCGTTTTAAGGTACTTGCGCAGGATCCAGCCGATGGCGATGACAAAGGCGAAATAAATACCGAGGATGAGGTAGTCGACTCCGGCCAGCTTCAGCAGCACTTCGTGAACATTGCCTCCGCCAGCGGTGGCGAGGAGGGGGACAGGGAGCAGGGATTGCATGGAGGGGAAAAAAGCGACCAATGCCGTAGCGGAGGGAGGATGCCTTGGAAAGACTTTTGATTGGCCTTCGTTTCGCCGGGCCCGTGTCGTAGGGCCCGTGTCGTAGGGCCCGAGCTTGCCCATTCGACACGCTCAGGGCCCCGAGCCGTTTCGACAAGCTCAAGGCCCCGAGCGTGTCGAGGGGCTCGTCGAGGGGCTCGCGGCCCAGATCAGCCATCGCATCGTGCGCCCAACCCGCAAGGCGGTGACCATTCTGCTGGCCAGCAGAACGCCCGACCCGGCGTGCGATCAAACGGCGCGCGCCAGGGGCGCCAGCGTCCGGCCCTCGTGCCAGTGTCCCGGCATCAGGATGGTCTGCCGCAAGGGGGGGACACCGCGGTCGTTGCGGTTGAGTTTGTCGATGACCAGCCGCACGGCGGCTGCACCAATGGCGCCGGTATTCTGGATGATGCCGGTGACGGATTCATCCTCGAAGGCGTTAAGATTGATGATGCCCAGATCCCCCGGAATCACCAGCCGCTGCTGGCGCACGAAATCCAGCACATAGCGCAACAGCCAGTTCGTGGTGATGATCACCTGCGGGCGGTGGGCGCGATACCACGCGGCAAACGCCCGGCGGTCCCAATCGGGGATCAGCAGCGGCGGAATGCCCACGAAGAAGCGCCGCGCCTTTTGCTCGAGCCAGTAGGCCGCCACGTTGACGCTGTTGGCGCGCTGATGCACGCCGGTGGCCATCAGCAGGCCGATGCGGCGAAGGCCGCGGCGGCGGCAGTGGTCGAGCGCGAGACGCGTGGCCTCGTAGCCGTCATTCACCACCCGGTCGAAAGCCGGCTCGGTCAACGTGTATTCAAGCGCCACCGTGCAGAACTGCGGCCACTCGAGATGGAAGCCCGCCTGCGGTTCGGACAGGGCCAGCGGCGCGATGATGAGGCCGTGGATGTTGCGCGTCAGCAGAATCTGGTTGAGGCGCTCCGTGGTCAGGCCGGCTTCGCCATAGACAAACTCCTCCAGCCGGTAGCCCAGCGTCTCCGCCGCCGCCAGCGCCCCCCGCAGGTAGGGGCGCCGCGGATCAAGGTTGGAGTCGACCCGGACGAGATAAGCCAGGGAAACCTCGTAGTCGGCCGGCCGGCCGCGGCGCAGGTTGACTCCCAGCGCCGTCAGCAGCGGATGCGGCCGGTAACCCAGCCGCTCGGCCACCTTGCGGATGCGCTGGCGGGTCTTTTCCGGCAGCCGGCGGTCGTTGCGCAGCGCGCGCGACACCGTGGTCTGGTGAACGCCGGCGGCACGGGCGACGTCCTCCATGCTGAGAGCGGGCTTGGCCATGGTTTATGCATCGGCAAGCACAACGCATGGATTGCCTCCCAACAAGCCCAAAGCATGAGTGGGTTGTCCCCACCCTTATCCGATACCGTAAGAATCTCTCCCGGCCGCGGCGAACGCCCATGGCTGGCATGGTCGCAACGGTTGGCACCGGCTCTTGCGGGTCTGTTGCTTGAAATTTCACCGGACTTCCTGGCCTGCGCCAAGGTCGTCCAGCCCGCTCGCGCCAAGGGATGACCGCACCGGTGCGTCCTCCGTCTGGACGCCGCCGGCGGAAAGAGACAACACCTGCCTGCGGATTCATCCTCCGGTCACCACGGACGGGAAAGAAATCGTTCTTTTCAGCATTAATTATGCTTAATCCGCGGGCCAACCTGATTTTATTGATGGTTTATAATCGAACTGTCAGATATCGGTCCGGTTGACCGCAGTGCAGGTGCTTGCAAACCTCCCCTATCTCCCGCAGCCAAGGGAGAAGATACCCTCAACCCTTTACCCCCATTGGCATTCGTTCCGAAATCAGTTTCTGCTTTGATTCGCGACTCGTTTCCCCAGTGCCCCAACCAGTGTGCCTGCCTTCCACAACTGGCGGGCTTGCCATTACCACTTTCTAGCCAGCGATGCTGGCTGCAGGCTTTGACGACCATTTTCGCCTCTCTCTGAAAGCACCTGCCGCTCCTGCATGAACGCGGAAGCGGACCCTTCCAGCCAAACCGGGAACTCAATTTCCCCACCGTAAACCAGCAACTACATCAAGGATCCATGATGAAACCGAATCGATCGATTCCCAGTTATCTGCGACCGCTGTTGATTGCGCCGGCATGCGCACTCTTGGCGGTCTCGACGCTGTTGGCCCAGCAGGCAGCCCCGCCCGCCGCCACGCCCGCCGCCACCACGAGTGAAGAAGTGGTGAAGTTGTCGCCCTTCACGGTCAACACCACCAAGGATGTCGGCTATTTCGCCGAGAACACCCTGGCCGGCAGCCGGATCAACACGAACATCGGCGATCTCGCAGCCTCCATCACCGTCGTCACCAAGCAGCAGATGGAGGACACCGCTTCGACCAATATCAACGACATCTTCAGGTACGAGGCGAGCACCGAGGGCTCCCGCACCTATTCGCCCTCGATCGTTGATCGCAACACGGTCAAGGATTCGATCGCCGGTTACAGCTATGGCAACAACGGCGCGACGACGACCAACGCCCAGTCGAACCGGATCCGCGGTTTGAATGCCCCTGATGCCGCGATCAACAATTATACGACCAACAACCGCATTCCGCTCGACGAATACAATATCTCGTCGGTCGAAATCAGCCGCGGCCCGAACTCCCTGCTCTTCGGCCTCGGCACGCCGGCGGGCGTTGTCAATGCGAATTACCTGCAGGCCGCGCTCAACCGCGACACCAACTCCGTGACGCTGCGCATCGATCAGAACAGCTCCTACCGCACGGACATCGAGATCAATCGCTCCCTGATTCCCGACAAGCTGGCGATTGTGGGCGCCCTGCTCTACGACAACGAGCAGTTCGAGCGGAAACCTTCCCGCGACCTCTATCGCCGCCAATATGCCGCACTCACCTACAAGCCCTTCAAGAACACCACCATCCGGGTAAATGTGGAGAATTACCAGAACGACGCCAACCGGCCGAACTACTTCACGCCGCGCGACCAAGTGACCCCGTGGCTCCAGGCCGGTAAACCGCAGTATGATCCGGTCACACGCAGCATCACCATCCCCGGCAGCATCAACGTCCCCGCCGGCGTCGTCCTCGGCAGCCTTGCAGGTATTACCCCGTACCTCCCCACCGGTAGCGGTCAGGTCCTCGGTCCCTACGTGTCCAACACGCTTTCACCGGGTTATACTTTCGCGTTGAACAAGGTCCTCGGTAGCAACGGGATCAGCACCTTGACGTCCCCGCTCTACGTCCCGGGCATCGCGGGTGACCAAGTCGGCAACCCCGTCCGGCTCATCGAAAATGGCGCCTCGGTCGCTTATTTTCAGCGCCAGCCGGCGTTCTATGCCCCGGTGTGGACCAACCCCGCCACCGTCGCGCCGTCGGCCACGTCGCTCGGCTGGGGGGCGAACGATTCGCATTTTCTAACTTACGACCGCCTGTGGACGGCCTCGGCCAACTGGCCCGCGCCCACCCCGTTGATCAATGGCTCGACCACGACCCTGGTAAATGGCGTGACAACTCTCAATAACTACGGCTCGTGGAATTACCCCGGGGTGACCAACAAGTCGATCTACAATTGGACGAAATACAACACGCTCCAGACCAACTGGGCCAGAATACACGCCTCCAACTACAATATCGATTTCGAGCAGCAAGTCACAGACAACCTTTACTTCACCGCGGGGTGGTTCCGGCAGGACATCGACGAGATCGACAACTACACGCTCAACCAACTCCAAGGCGCCACCTTGGGCGTCGACACCAACGTCAACAACATGGACGGCACGAAGAATCCTTATTTCGGACTGCCTTTCATCTATGAGGGCATGGGAGGCGGAATCGACACCTTCTTTAACCCGCAGACGGACGACAACTACCGTGCGATGCTCGTCTACGACCTCGATTATACTCAAAACCATAACTGGACCAAGTGGTTGGGTCGCCATCGCCTGATCGGTACGTATCAGGAGCAGGATTCGGCGCAGGCCATCGAGCGTTGGCGCAACGGTATCTCGTCCGCCGATTTCGACGGTGAGCTGCGCTTTGTGAGGAATCCCCTTGTCATCAACCTGCCGACTTGGAGCAACACCAACCTGTATCGCCATTACTACATGGCCAACCCGGGCGATCCGCAGGCCACGGTCACCCACTCCATCGGTTTCTACGGCAACCAGGGCTGGCAGGGGCCGGTCACCTCCAAAATCGAGGTCTGGAACTACGCCAGCAATACGTTCCAGAATGATGCCGTGACCGAACAAATTGCCTACGCGGATAATGGCAGCTACCGCACCCAGCGCGAAGTGAAGGGCGACCAATTCGCTATGCAGAACTACCTGTGGGCCGACCGCCTGATCTCCACCTTTGGCTGGCGGTACGACAGTTACCGCGCGCGCGTCACCTCGTCCGGCGCGCTGACCGACATCAAGGGGAACGTCACCTCGCCGGCTCTGACCCCGGACCAGCTCTACCTCAACGGTTATACTGGCCTCATCAATCATGACTTGGTCATGAGCCGCTGGGGGCGGTGGGACAGGCTGAGCGGCTCCACCCGGACGCTGAGCGGGACCTTCCGGCCGCTCAAGGATTGGAAGTTCGTTCGGGAGCTGGGCGCCGGCTCGGTTGTGTCGGAGTTCCTCGACGGGTTGAGCTTCTACTACAACGAATCCAACAACTTCAACCCGCCGGCCACGTATCAGACCGATTACTTCTTCAAACCGCTGCCCAAGCCGACGGGCAAGGAAAAGGACATCGGCTTCGGTTTCAACCTCTTCGACAACAAGCTCGTGGTCCGGCTCAATTGGTATAAGACCCAGAACGCCAACGAGCGCACCACCGCCGCCGCCACGCTGCTGACCCGGCTGGCTTACTCGGACACCTCGACCGGTATGTACTGGGCCGCCACCGTCGAACGCATCCACCTCGCCGAGGCGGCCGGCAAAACGCTCAATCCCAGTACCAGTGATCCCAATAGTATCTTTTCGAACCCACAATGGAATACCGATAACGTGTGGAGTACCACTAGCGTGGCCGAGCAGACCAAGCTCTGGAATATGCTCGGGCTGCCCTACAATTACTACAGTGGCCTGAGTCTGGGAGCCACCCAACAGAGCACATCGAAGGGCACGGAGCTCCAGATCACCTACAATCCGACCCGCCAGTGGACGATGAAGATATCGGGCTCCAAGGATCAGGCCAGCTATACGCAAGTGTGCCCCGAATACGACGCCTGGCTGGCAGTGCGGATGCCGGTGTGGACGTCCCTCACGTCGGACATCCCGGATTTCATCGATCCCAACGGCTCGCGGGCCTACTCCCTGAAGAACTTCTGGACCGGCTACGGATTCACCAGCGTGGCGCTGCATGAAAACACCAACCTCGACACCAGCCCGTCGGGCTATTTCTACGACGTGGTGAATTCCCAGGTGGCGACCGCCAAAGCCCTGGAAGGCGCCGTCTCGCCCGACCAGCGCATTTATCACGCGTCGTTCCTCACGAACTACTCGTTCGACCACGGCTGGTTGAGGGGATGGTCCGTGGGCGGCGCCGAAAGCTATGAATCAAAGGCGGCGATTGGCTACCTCGGCAAAATTGGCAATCCCGTCGGCTCACCCAACTCCATCAGCATCGCCGACATCACCCAGCCGATCTGGGGTGACAACGGCAACTACTACACCGACCTATGGATCGGCTATAAATGCAAGATCTACAGCGGCAAGGTGGTGATGACGCTCCAGCTCAACTGCAACGACGCCCTCGAAAGCGGGCGCCTGGTGGCCACCCAGGCCAACTTCGACGGCTCACCGTGGGCCTTCCGCATCATCGACCCGCGCCAGTGGATCCTGACGGCGAGGTTCGCCTTCTAAGCCTCGCTGAATTGTTGCGGGCCCAACCGGGTCCGACTCTCAAAGCTCCCTCCACCCGGAGGGAGCTTTTTCTTGCCGAAGTTGCGCGTGCGGTGCCAGCTTCATCCGGCCGCCGCCCGCCGGTCGGGCCGCCACGCCACCCTTTCCGTGCCCACGCGACAAAAAACGCTGCCCGGCCGGAGATCGCCGTCAGCGAAAACAAGTTGCCAGCCGGCGCCCTTGGATGATCGTTGAAATCCGGATTCCGATCAGCGGCGGAACCGATCAGCTCCTGTTTTTGCCGGCCTCATTGGTTTTGCCGCAAGTTGAGGAATCATCATTGCTTCAGGCAGGGCTCAGTAATCGGACCATGGCTTCAATCCTCCCCTTAAAGAACGAATCGGCCGTTTTTGCGGGACGGCGGCGCCTAGGACTGATGGCCGCGGCCTGCATGGTGGGCAGCGTTGTGCTGGTCTACTGGAACAGCCTGCACGCGCCCTTCCTCTTCGACGATGCCGGTGCCGTCGTGAACAATCCGACTATCCGGCGCCTCGCGTCCTGGGACGTGCTGAGTCCTCCCGCCGACGGGAGCACCACGACCGGCCGGCCGGTCGTGAATTTCTCCTATGCGTTGAACCATGCCATCAGCGGCGAAGACGTTTGGAGCTATCACGCGCTGAACGTGGCGATCCACCTTTTGGCCGGTCTGACGCTCTTCGGCCTCGTACGGCGGACGCTTGCAGGGCCCGTAGGGGCGCAGGCTAGCTGCGCCCTTGGAGATGGGCGCAGCAAGCCTGCGCCCCTACAAGCGGATGCAGCGGATGCGCTCGCGTTTGCCATCGCCCTGCTCTGGGCGGTGCATCCGCTCCAGACCGAATCGGTCGTCTGCATCGCGCAGCGCACTGAATCGCTGTGCGGACTGTTCTTCCTGCTGACGCTGTACTGCTTCCTTCGGGGTGCGGAAAACGACGCGCCTCGTCGCGGTTCAAGCCCGCCGGGGACGGCGGGCTCCACCATGACTCGTTCTGCCCGGCCCTCATTCTGGTTCGCCCTTTCCGTCCTCGCCTGTCTCCTCGGCATGGCCACGAAGGAAGTGATGGTGACGGCGCCGCTCATCGTGCTGCTCTACGACCGCACCTTGCTGTCCAGCAGAGCCGCCGGCGGCTTCGGCGCCGCCTGGCATCAGCGCCGCCGCTATTATGTCGCCCTGGCCGGCACGTGGCTGCTGCTGGCGTGGCTGGTGTTGCGCGGCAGCGGCACGCGCGGGGCGTCCGCCGGCTTTGGACTCGGCATTTCGTCGTGGACCTACCTTTTGCAGCAGTGCGAGGCGATCGTCCTCTACCTCAAACTGTCGATCTGGCCGCATCCGCTGGTGCTGGATTACGGCACAGGGGTCGTGCACTCCGTCGCGGACGTCTGGTGGCAGGGGCTCGTCGTGCTCGCCTTGCTCGGCGCCACGGTCTGGGCGTTGATCCGAAAACCGGTCGCCGGTTTTCTGGGCGCGTGGTTTTTCCTCATCCTCGCGCCGAGTTCGAGCGTGCTACCGCTCGTCACGCAAACCATGGCCGAGCACCGCATGTATCTACCGCTGGCCGCGGTGATCGCTTTCCTCGTGCTCGGCCTGCACGCATTTTTACGCCGACCCGCCCCCACTTTCACCCTCACTCTCACCTTTGCCTTAGCCCTCCCGCTCGGCGGGCTGACCGTCGCCCGCAATCGCGACTATCGCGATGCCGTCGCGATCTGGACGGATACGGTGACGAAATACCCGCAGAGCGCGCGAGCCCACAATAACCTCGCGGTGGAATTCCAGCGGCTCGGAGACCTGGCGGAGGCGGACCTCCACTTCGCCCGCGCCGTCGCGCTCCAGCCCGACTACGTCACCGCGCATTACGACTGGGGCGTGGCCCTGCTCGATCAAGGACGGGTGGCGGACGCCATCGCCCAGTTTGCGGCCGCCGTGCGGCTCGCCCCGGAGCACGCCGATGCCCAGGTGAACCTGGGCAATGCCCTGGTGCGCGCGCAGCGCGCCGCCGAGGCCGTCCCGCATTACGAAGCCGCGTTGCGGCTGAGGCCGGCGGCCGACGCGCATTACGATCTCGGCGTTGCGCTCGTCGAGAACGGGCGGGCCGAGGAGGCCGCGAGGGAATTCCGGGCCGCGCTGCAGTTGGACCCGAACCTGCCCGAGGCGCACTATCAGCTCGCCCGGCTGGCCGACGCGGCGGGGCAGCTCGCGGACGCGGAACGCCATTACGCCGAAACACTGCGGCTTGCGCCCGATCATGCGGCGGCTCACGCCAGGCTCGGCCTGCTGCTGGCGCGCAGCGGACGGCTGGCCCCGGCCGCCGGGCATTTCCGCGCCATTATCCGCCTGCGGCCCGGCGACGCCGACGCGCACGCCAATCTCGGCAACGTGCTTTTGCTGCAAGGGCAGGCGCGGGAGGCCATCGTCCAATACGAGGAGGCGCTCCGGCTGCGGCCGGACGACGCGCGCACCCGCGACAATCTCCAACTGGCGCGCGAATCGCTTCGCCGATGAACCGGGATTCGCGAATTCCACCCTCTTTTGCTCCGACTCCGGCGGTCGCGGATTTGGTGTCGTGGCCGGCACGCTGGATCTGCCTCCTGATCTTCGCTTCCACCTTGGCCGCCTATTGGCCGGCGCTCAACGGCACGTTCATTTGGGACGACAGCGGCCATGTGACGCGCGCCGATCTTCGCCCGCTCGCCGGGCTTGGCCGCATCTGGTTCGAAATCGGCGCCACGCAGCAATACTACCCGCTGACGCATTCGGCGTTCTGGCTCGAACATCAGCTCTGGGGCGATGCCCCCCTGGGCTACCATCTTCTCAACGTCCTGCTGCACGCCACGGCCGCCTGTCTCTTCGGCGTGATTCTGCGCCGACTGGCGGTTCCCGGCGCATGGCTGGCGGCGCTGATGTTTGCCCTGCATCCCGTCTGCGTTGAATCGGTCGCCTGGATTTCAGAGCAGAAAAATACGCTCTCCACCGTGCTCTATCTTGGCGCGGCCCTCGCGTATTTGCGTTTCGCCGCGCACCGCCGCCCGGCGCGATACGCGCTGGCGACGGCGCTGTTCGTGCTGGCGCTGCTCACCAAGACCGTGACGGCCACGCTACCCGCGGCCCTGATGGTCGTTTTCTGGTGGCAGCGCGGCCGGCTCGAATGGCGTCGCGATGTCGCGCCACTGCTCCCGTGGTTCGTGATCGGCGTGGCCGCAGGATTTTTCACGACGTGGGTTGAGCACACCTTCGTGATCAGGACGAGGGCGGCCGCTTTCTCCCTGAGTGCCGTCGAACGCGGTCTCATTGCCGGACGGGTCGTCTGGTTTTATTTGGGCAAACTTCTTTGGCCGGCCAATCTGGCGTTCATTTATCCGCGTTGGACGATCGCGGCCACGGCAGCGTGGCAGTATCTGTTTCCACTCGCGGCGCTCGCCGCGCTCGGCGCGCTCTGGTGGTGGCGCCGTCACCGGCGTGGGCCGCTGGCGGCGGCGCTGTTTTTTGGCGGCACGCTTTTCCCCGTCCTCGGGTTTCTGAATATTTTTCCGTTCCTCTACTCGTTCGTTGCAGATCACTTTCAATACCTTGCCTGCCTGGGCATTTTCACCGCGGTGGGCGCAGGGCTGGCGGACATGGGCGCGCGCCCGTCGCTGCGGACCGTCCGGGTTGCCGCCGCAGCTTTGCTGCTGGCGTTTGGCATGCTCACGTGGCGACAGAGCGGCATCTATCGTGATGTTTTCGTGCTCTATGAGACGACCATCGCCCGCAATCCCGCGTGCTGGATGGCGCACAACAATCTCGGCATCGCGCTCGCCAGGGCCGGACGAACGGAAGAGGCGATTGCCCATTTCAAGCAGTCGCTGCAGATTCACCCGGGAAACGCCGAGGCAGAGAACAATCTGGGTGATGAACTCACCAAGCTGGGCCGCCCCGGGGAGGCGCTGCCGCACCTGCAACGGGCGCTGCAACTTCAACCCAACCTGGATCAGGGGTACGTTAATCTCGGTTTGGCGCTGATGGCGCTGGGCCGCCCCAACGAAGGTCTGGCCGCCTTCACCACGGCCTCGCGGCAGAACCCGCGTGACCCCAAGGCGCACTACAATCTCGGCGTGGCGCTCGCCCTGCAGGGCCGCGTCGGCGAAGCCATTTCCCATTTCGAGCGCGCGGTCCGGCTCAAGCCCGACTACGCCGAGGCCGAGCTGAATTGGGGCTTGGGTTTGACGCTGGCGAACCGTTTTCCCGAAGCCGTGCCGCACTTCGAACGCTCGCTGCAACTCAAATCGGATTCCGCCGCCGCCTTCCACACTTACGGGCGCGCGCTCGCCGATCACGGACGCTACGAGGACGCCATCGTGCAATACCGCAAGGCGTTGCAGATCGATCCGAATTTTGCCCCCGCGCATCTCGATCTTGCCGTCGTCTTGCAACGCGTCGGCCGCCCCGAGGAGGCGCAGCGTCACTATCTCGAGTCGCAGCGGCTGGGCCGGCCCGGTTATTGAAGGTGATTCAACGTGATCGACCAACTGCGCGCGAGGCGCTGCCCCAGCCGCAGGCATCGTATGGCCCCGTCAGCATCATGCGACGTGACGCGCGCTGGCAACGGGTGGTCCTCCGCTACACGCCCTCGGAACGGGTGTCTCCGAGGGCAACGTCACCAACATCCCGGGCAAGCAGCCGCCTTCGACGGCTCGGGCTGCGAAAGATTGGGCTAGCGGGCCTGCCGGGCGATATCGAGACTCTCCCGAAGCTTGGCATCATTGGGTCTGATCCGGAGCGCCTCCTCGTATTGCGCGATGGCCTCCTTGATCTGCCCCTGCATGAGGAGGACATTTCCGAGATTGGCGTGAGCGTCGGCGTTATCCGGATCGAGTCGCAGGGCTTCCTTGAAACTTGCGAGGGCTTCCTGCCATTGGCCCGCCTTGGCTTGGGCATACCCGCGGTTGTTGGAGGCGGTAGATTCCTGCGCACGGTAGGAAAGCAAGGCCCCGTTTCCGGAGTCCGGGTTCGCCGCGGCCATCGGTCGCAGCATGGTCTCCTTGAGATTTTCTTTCACCGCTTCCGAGCCGGCAAAAAGATCCTCCGGGAACTTCCGATAAGCCAGGATCTGGTCGTGAATCAATGTGCCTTGCCGCTCGTTCATTGCCAGGCCCGCCAGATACTGCAGCCGCAGATTTACATCGCGATTGATCTCTGCGTCTTTCAGCCAGGGGCGCAAGTCCGCCCCTCGTCCGGCATAGTGAGCCAGGAGGTCGATCACCGTGTCGAACCCCACTTCGCGCAGCGACCGGACCACTCCCGCATTACCCGGAAGTTTCAATCGTTCCTGGAGTCGATCCACCTCGATCGGGCCGGCCGGTTCCGCCCGACCGACTATGACAAGATCGAATCCCAATCCCTGCAAACCGGTGCTCCAAATGGTCGCGTTCGGGAAGACTTCCAAAAAGGTTGCGATTTCACACTTCACCACGTCCGGCGCGGTCTCGTAGAGCGGCACCCACTGGCTGACCACACCGCCCGGCTTCAGATGCCGCTTCGCCGCTTCAAAGTATTCCCTGGTATAGAGCGTGGCGGATCCCTTCACCCAAGGATGAATCGGATCGGAGGTTATGACGTCGAACCTTTCGTCCGTGGATTGGATGAAATGCCGGCCGTCGTCATAGACCACCTCGACTCGTTTATCCTGCATGACGTTGCCATTGGCTTCCTCGAAGTATTTCGAAACGACGCGGGGGATGAGTGGTTCGATCTCGCAGATGACAATTCTTTCCACCTCCGGATAGGTGGCGATCGAACCCACGGTGATCCCCGCCCCGAATCCCACCACCAGCACGGAACGGGGCCGCGTCGAAAGCAGCAGCGAAATGTGCCCGAGCATCCGCTGCAGCTGCATGTCCACCTTCACGGTCGACGCCTCCACCTTGCCGCTCACGTGGAACGCACGCGATCCATCGGTTCTCTCCGTCACGGCCACGGAGGCGTTCATTCCTTCGCCTAGATAGATGGTTTTTAGATCCTGATTCTTCCACGTGAATCGGCCGACGGCGAACAAAGCCTGGGGAAGGTCCGGCACGCCCAGCCCAAGTCCGATTGCCAGCGCGGTCGCGATCAGCACCGCCCCGGCGCCGATCCGGCGCCGTGCTAACCGCGACCATCCGCCGCGGGTCGCATCATCTCCCCTCCGAGCCCAAAGGGGCGGCACCAGCATGATCAGGGCCGCCCCGACCGTGAGCCCGATGAGGAGTTGCTGGGCGCCGCGAGTGCCGGTGGCGGGGATGACCCACAAGCTGAATCCGAGCGCGCCGATGATCGCGCCGAGGGTGTTGGCCGAATAGACTCTGCCCACGAGCCTTGCTGGATCCTGGCCGCCCGGCGAAGCGGCAGCCCCCGCGGCCAGCGCCAGCGGAAAACTTGCCCCCCAGAGGATTGTCGCCGGCAAAATAGCCAGAAGGCAACGCACCAGATCGATCCGCATGCCAATCCACGGTTCTTGGGCCAGGGCCGGGTCGATCGGCCAAAACGGAAGCCATTTGGCAATCGCAAACGCACCCCAGGCGATGGCGGCGGCCAGCAGCATCTGGCACCATCCCAACCCGGCACGGGGCGCTAGTTTGCCCCGTGCCAGGGCAGCCCCGGCACCGCTGCCGAGGCCCAGTCCCGTCAAGAAGACCGCCAGGATCACGGAGAAGGTGTAAACCGATCCACCGAGCATGAGCGCCATCAGGCGCGTCCAGACCACCTCGGCCCCCAACGCGCACAGCCCGGAAAGCGCGATCGTTGAATACACGGCTCCAACCCCCGTCCTTGGGGCGAGGCGAACCGGCGCCACGGGGACGGCTGCAGGCAGGGGCTGCGCGCCCCGCGCCAGCACCCAGCCGATCAAGGCCACCACCCCATTGATGGCCACCGCGACGTAGGTGGCCGTCGCCAAGTCATGAACGCGCAAAAGATAGAACCCAGCCAGCAGGCAGCCCGCCACCGCCCCGGCAATGTTCCCCGCATAGAGCCCCCCCACCCAAGAAACACCCTGCGGGCTGGTATCCAACCACCGCGCGACCACCGGCAGCGTCGCGCCCATCAGCAAGGTGGGAGGAAGCAGGCAGACCATGCACATCGTTCCGCGCAGCAAAATCCCCGCAAATCCGTATCCGACATATTCCACGTAAAAACGCCCCGCCCATGGAATCACCAACAGCACGAGCAGGCCGCTCACCCCAATGCCCAGCTCCAACAGGACATAGACGAACAGCGGGCGCCGCCGCGCGCCAAGCAAGCGCGGCAGAACGAGACTGCCGAGGCACATTCCGCCCATATAAGTTCCCAGCAGCACACCCAACGAGACCGCCGTCGACCCGATGACCAGTTCCAGAAGCTGGAACCAGACGATCTCATAGATCAGGGCCGCACAGCCGCTGCCAGCGAAGAGCGCCAGCAACAAAAGGCGGGAAGGGCGCGAGAAGGAAAGCATGGCCGGTGGCTCGGGGCTAGTCGGATAACAGGTTCCGGGAAGAATTCAAGCGAAGCGGATCTGTCTGATTGGATGGTGGGGATAGTAAATTCAACTGTGGTCACTTTCAGCGGACCTCGCATCGGCCAGCCGGAAAAGCTGTCCCGTGCCGAGACAGCAGAAACCGTAACGCACGCTGCGGCGGAGCAACGACCGCGCGCGCGGCGCTGCCCTGGCCGCTCACTTGGCCTCGCCGAGGATCACCAGCGGACCGATCTCGACCTTGCCTTCGCGCAGCGGCTGCCGGACGGTCTCCACCTCGTCGGTGGAACGTCCGACGTAGCTTCCGGCCGCTGCGCTCATGCGGTCGAGCGCCGTGCGGAAATCATTGCCCGGCGAGCTCACATTGAGGTGCAGCGTCCACACGGCACGGCTCCGCCCGGCGGGGGTGGGCGCGTGCAGATCGTAGGCTCGAAGAATGATGAAATACCGCATCTGACAGAGGTCGAGGCGGAGCGAATACTCTTCCGCGGGCATCATCACCCGCGCGCCGTATTTGCGCAGGTCTTTCGTATATCCGAGCAACAGCGCGGTGTTCGCCGACGAGTAGTCGTTCGTGATTTGGTCGCTGAGTTGGCTGAGGAGCTCATTGTTAAGCTGCCGGGTATCCTCGTTGTTTTGCCCCGCCAACATCCACGGGCCGATGTTGTGCGCAGAATCCGCGGCGGCCGCCTCTATCCTCACCTGTTTGTCCGCCCTGATGGCGGAGAGATTCGGGACGGGCGAGGTGCGGGCCGTCATCTCTATCGTCGACGCCTTGGGCTTCGTCGTGCCCCAGTGCACGACAATGAGGAGATCGGCGTCCTTGGGGTCCTTGGCCGGCCAGTATTGTCGTCGCGCAAGTTCCGGGGCGAAAACCTCCGCGATGCCCCGGAAGGGCATTTGTTCAATGGACTTGTCGACGATGCCGCCCTCAAAGTAATGCCCCTGCATGACCACATAGGATTCCGGCTTGGTTTTTCCGTCCCCATATTTGCGCTGCGTGTATTCGGGGGTCGCGGTGGCGCTGACGATCACGCTCGGATCGGCCAGGCAACAGACGTCGGCCAGCGGAACAAGAAGCGCGATGCCGGCGAACAGCGCATGGGGTAGATGGCGCGTCAAGGTGACGTCCAGATTGAGGAAGCGCGCGGCCGCGTCAATTCGGTTGCTCTTTCCCGGCCCGGCCGGCCGGGCCGACCCGGCGGGCCCGGCCTGCTGCTGGCGCGCAGCGGGCGGGGCGGCCCCCCCTCGCTTACTCTGCCACGCCGTGGCTCACCAAGGGCCCGATCTCGACCTTGCCTTCGCGCGGTGGGCGGACGGTCTCCACCCCGTCAGTTGAACGTCCAACGTAGTCCATGGCCGCCACGCTCATGCGTTCGAGCGCCGTGCGAAAATCATTGCCCGGCGAGCTCATATTGAGGTGCAGCGTCCAGACGGCACGGCTCCGCTCGTCGCGGGTGGGCGCGTGCAGGTCGTAGGCCTTGAGAATGATGAAATACCGCTCCTGACCGACATCGGTGTAGAGTGTGTCCCTTGTCGTGGCGTCCAACGCAGGGTCGCTCAGGGTCTGCGTATAGCCGAGCAACTGAAAGATGCGCGCATATGACGCCTCGTTTGACATGTTGTCGGTGTTTTGTTCGAGGGCTGCGAAATAGAGCAGCTTGGTATCCTCCTTCGTTAGTGATTGCTCATCCAGCAGGGCCGAAACGAAGTCGCCACTTCCTTTGCTTCCGGCGGACTCCGGCCTTATTCCCATTTTCGCCTGGGTACGGGGGGTCTCCGGGACCGGCGAGGTCTGGGCCCTCATCTCCAGCATGGGAACCGGGGGCACCGTCGTGCCCCAATGCACGACAATGAGGAGATCGGCGTCCTTGATATTCTTGGCTGGCCAGTACTGCCGCTGCGCCAGTTCCGGGGCGAGAATCTCCGTGATGCGCCGGAAGGGTATTTGTTCAATGGACTTGTCGACGATGCCGCCCTCAAAGTAATGCCCCTGCATGACCACATAGGATTCCGGCTTGGTTTTTCCGTCCCCATATTTGCGCTGCGTGTATTCGGGGGCCGCGGTCGCGCTGACGATCACCCGGGGGTCGGCGAAGCAACCGACGGCCAGTGGTCCGAGGACCGCGATGCTGACAGCGAGCGCATGGAGCAGATAGCGCTTCATTTCAAAACTTTGAATAAGCGAGCGCGCGGCCGCGTCAATTCGGTTGCTCTTTCCCGGCCCGGCCGGCTGCCACGGCCGGTCTTCAAACCGTCGGTAACCGGGCTTTGGAGTGGAGCGGTGTTGCGCTGGCCCAGCCGCTTCAGCCGGCGTCTTTATGGCCGCGCCATGCGGTGGAAAACTTCCTTGCCCGCATCAAACGCTACCGCCGCACCGTCATCCGCGACGAAAACCAGCGAACCATGATCCCGGTTTCCTGTTACCCACCGCCGCCCCCGGCTGGCTCACGTTTGGCGTCTGAAGACAGGCCCTAGCGGGGCCGGAGGGAAAAAACTCGCAGCGCGGGGGCGGAGTTCGCCGCGTCGGGAAGTGCGATCCGGGCGAGAGCCGCAATCAGCAGGTTGTCCACCCGCGCATCGCCGTCGTCGAGCAGCCAGACGCGACGGCCCTCCGCCAGTGCTTCCGCCACCCGATGCGCAATCTGCCCGGCATCGGCCTCCAGCCGGGCGGGGTCGCGCAGGAAGATCTCCGCATCGTACCATCCCGGATGAATTCCGACCGCCGCCGGATATGGCATGAACTCCGAGTTCAGGCCGGCGCGGTCGAAGGCATAACGCAGGATGAGAAATGCGATGTGCCCCCGGGTGATGACCAGGTCGCCCCGGCCTCCTCCCCTGGCGGTAAGATAGTTCACCACGATCTCCTCGTGCGGCGGGGCGTTGGCATCGATTTTCGTCCACAGCTGCGTGGTTCCGGACACGTTGATCGCGGCGCATAGGGCCAGCAAAGCCCCGCCTACGACCGGCCGCCGCAGTCTTTCGCCGACCGATCGGGCTCCGAGGCAAAAAAGCAGCGCGGCGAAGGGAAAGGCCATGAGGTCGTATCGGCCCACCAGATAGATGGGGTGGCGGATCCAAGAGTACGCCCAGAGGAGCACGAGCGATCCCACACCCAGCCAAAGAGCCAGGGCGACCCTGGGCTGTGGCCCGAGGGCGGATTCCCCGGCCGGACGCCCGCGCGGCCAGGCCAGGCTGGCCAGCAGCAGAATTCCCGTCAGCACGGCGCCTGCGACCGGCAGGCTTTTGATCGCCCCGGCCGGGCCAAGGTACTGCGGATACTCAGCAGCGACGCCAAAACCGAGCAAGGAACGGATGGGCCCCATCCATTTGATGGATCCCGCCCAAAAATCCGCGATCCAGGCGACACCACCCTCGGCGCGAACGGCGGTCAGAAACCACGGCAGATAGGCGGCAAACGCGACCGCCTGGGCGCCCAGCAACCGGAGCCCCACCGGGCGCCAGCGTTCCCCGGCCAGCAGCGCCCCCGTCAGCACCAGCGGCGGAAGCACGAACACCGCGAGGTTGTCGGTCTGGAGCAGCAGCACGGATAATGCGACCAAGGCACCCCATGTCCACCGGCTGGAGCCGGGAGCGGCGGCGCGGAAAACCGTCCCGAGGGCCGCCGTCAGCAGCAGCAAAAACAGCCCGTAGCTGCGCGCCTCGAAGGCATAGTAGTCGAAGAGCGGATGGGTCGCCACGAACAGCGCGGCCCCGAAGGCCCACGGCCGGCTGACGAAGGCACGGGCCGTCCAATAGACGACCGGGATGGTTGCGGCGGCGGCGAGGACGGACAGGAAGCGCAAGGCCCAAAGCTCGATTCCCAGAAAGAAAGTCACCCACGAGGTCAGGCAAAAATACAGCGGAGGATGGACGTCTTGCGCGAGCTTGCCGAAAATGGGTTGGAATCCGTCGCGAATCACCCAGTAGGTGTGTGCCTCGTCGAGCCAGAGGGGCGCGCGGAAGACCATGGCGAGATTGAAGGCCAGGACTCCGAGGGACAGCCCGGCCACGGCCAGCCACCAGTCTTGCGAACGGAAGCGGAGGAGGATGGACGGATTCACGGTTCGGGAGGGAAACTTCGTGGATGGGGGCATTGCGGATGGCAAGATTCGTTTCGGACGGCACAAGCCGACTTGGCGGGCCATGGGCTTCCGCCCCGGATTCGCGCCCTGAAGCGGACAGCTTGCCCTGGCCGGTCGGCGCGGACGCCGTCAGTTGCCTCCTAGCATTCTTCGCGCGCGGGCCGCGTTCTGGCGGGCCGCCTCGTGCGTCGGGTTCAGCCGCAGGGCTTCCTCGAATTGCGCCAACGCCTCGCGCACTTTTCCGGCGCGCCCGAGCGCCGTGCCCAACTGGTTGTGCAGATCGGCATCCCCCGGCTGCAAACGCACCGCGGCCTCCAACTCCGCCATCGCTTCGGCGCGCCGCCCCAGCGCCTGCAGCACCCTCGCATAGCTCGCATGTGCCTCTGCGTCGTCGGGCCGCGCCTTCAGCAAGATTTCAAACTGTCCCGCTGACTCCGTCATGCGCCCGTTTTCCGCGAGCGCATTCGCCAGGTTGGCGCGCGTCAGCGCCAGATCAGGCGCGATTTTCAAAGCCGCCTCCAATTGCGCGATGCCTTCGGCCGCGTGCCCCGCGAGAATCAGGGCGTTGCCTAGATTGTTCAGCGTCGTCGCGTCGGTCGGCTGGAGCGCGAGCGCCGCTCGAAAATACGCGGCGGCTTTCTCATGGTCGCCGAGTTCCTGGCAGACCGTGCCGAGGTTGTTCAACACCGCGGGCACGCCCGGTTCCCGCGCGAGCGACCGCTCGAGCCACTGCCGCGCTGGCTCCAATTTTCCGGCACGCCGGTAATAATCCGCGAGCAGCGCCATCGCCCGGGCGTTGCCCGGGCGCTTCGCCACCGTGTCCTCGAAGAGCCTGATCGCGCTCACGTAGTCTTGATTGCGGCGCACGGTCGCCGCGGTCAGCGCAATCGCGACGGCCGCAAGAATCACCGCGCCTTTCCCCCTGCCCAAGCACCAATAGCCCGCTGTCGCCGCGATCACCGCCGGCGCCGCCAGCGGCAGATACATCCGGTGTTCGACGATCATCTGAATCGTGCCCGGCAGCACGCTGCTCGGCGCAAGGATGACAAAAAACCAACTGCCCAGAAATCCCCACCCCGGCCAGCGCACCAACGCGACCACGGTCGCCGCCAGCAGCGCCGCGATGATCACCACGTGCGGCAGGATCGCGAGCGGACGCTCGATCCAAAACGTGCCGTAGTCGATCACGAGCGGATGCGGCCACACCGCCAGCCGCAGGTAGCGAACCACGGCGACGAATTGCGTGAGGTCGTAGCGCCACCACGCGCGCGGATCGAGCAGCTCAAACGTGCCACCGCGCCCGCCCGCACTCATCACGAGCCAGCCGAGGATCAACCACGTCGCGGCGAGCGCCAGGTGCAGACCGCGCCGCTCGCGCCACGCCGTGCGAAAACTCCCGGCCACAAACGTGCGGTCGTAAAGCAGCACGACGAGCGGCGCCACGACCATCACTTCCTTCGTCGCCATTCCCGCGAGACAGGCCGCAAACGCCCCCCAGCGCCACCGCGTCGCCCTCCCCGGTTCGCTCGCACGGATGAAGCACCACAGCGTCAGCAGAAACAACAACCCCGTCAGCGACTCCGCCCGTTGGACGACGTAGGTCACCGACTCCGTTTGCAGCGGATGCACCGTCCACAGCACCGCTGCAAACAGCGCGATTTCGAACGCATGCGTGCCGAAGCGCGGCGCTAGCACCGGCTGGAGCAGCGTACGGCGCACCACCCCGAACAACACCACGCCGGCGGCGATGTGAATCAGGAGATTCAGCGCGTGGTAACTCCACGGGTCCGTTCCGCTGATCGCATAGTTCACCGCCAGCGTGAAATTCAAGACCGGCCGGCCGGCGACGGTGATGCCGCCGTTCACCGGCGGCGACCACGCGCGCCACAGGCTCCGGATCGACAGATTAGAGATAATCGACGGCTCATCATCGAACACAAAAGGGACCGCGAAGCTGTTGTGATACGCCAGCAGCCCGCCCGCCGCGATCACCAGCACGGCAAAAAGGGGCGTTCGCCACCACGGCGGTTTCGGATCAGGTCGCATCCGTCACAGTCCCGCCGTCATTGCACCCCCGGCCCGAGGTTTTTTCCCAGAAACGCGTCGATGGCCTGGAAAATCTGCAGCCGCTGCTGCGCGTTGCCGTAGGTATGCCCCAGGTCGGAAATGAAGAGGCTTTCCGGCGTCCGCCTGGCCTTTTCCAAGGCGGAGATCATCAGTTTGGCCTGCTCTCGCGGCACGATATGATCATCCTTGCCCTGGATGACCAGCACCGGCGCGGTGATCTTCTCCGCAAAGTTGACCGGCGAGATGGCCTTGAGCATCTCCAGATCCTTGTCGGGATTGCCAATTTCCCGACGCCAATACTGGTTGGCGTCCTTGGCTGCCGGGTCATGGCGCCGATCGTCGTAGATGGCCGGCCAGTCGGTCACCCCAAACAGCGAGATTCCGCAGCGATAAAGCTCCGGATTGCGGCCCAGCGCGAAAAGCGTCGAGTAGCCGCCGTAGCTGGCACCCATGATGGCGATGTGCTTCGGGTCGGCCACCCCGGCGGCGATGGCCCAGCGGGTGGCATCCTCGATGTCGTCCTGGATGGCCTTCCCGATCTGTCGGTGGGCCTTCTCGAAAAGTTCTTCACCGTAGCCGGGAGATCCGCGGTAGTTCATCTGCAGCACGGCGTAGCCGCGGTTGGCCAGCAATTGCACCAAGGGGTCGAATGCCCAGATATCGCGCACCCACGGTCCGCCGTGCGGCAGCACGACCAGCGGCAGATCCTTGGGTTGGTGGCCGACGGGCACGGTCAGGAAACCGTGGATGGTAATGCCGTCGCGGGCCTGGTATTTGATCGAGAGCATGGGCGCCATCTGCGCTGGTTTGATCCAAGCCATACACGGAGCCAGGGGGGTCAGCTTGTGCTTCTCCAGATCGAGCAGCAGATAGGTCCCGGGATTCTGGTCCGAAAAGGCAAACCAGAGCATCCGCCTGCCGTCCAGTGACTCGTTGACAAACAGGTTCACGGTGTCAGGCAACGCCCGGTCCAGCGCCGCCTGATAGGTGGCAAAGTCCCTGTCGAACCACTTGACCCGCGGCGCGTCGGTGTAATAGCGGATGCCCACCAGCGCCCCTTTTTTGGGGGAGAAGATTGTAGTCGCCAGTGCGATTCCATCCACCTGGGGCCCGGGGTGATTCGGAACGATGTCGTATTCCGGATCCGCCAGCAGCGGCGCTCCCATCGTGCCCGTGGCCGGATCCAGCGGAAAAACCGTCCAGCGCTTTTCCGGGGTCAGCGCTCCGACCAGGGGTTGGCCGGTCGCGGTATCGATCCCGACCGCGCGCATCTGGCCGGTCCGGTTCTTCAACGGCAGGATCGTTTTCCAAGGCGACGCCTCGTTTTCGCGGTAAATGGCGCCGGACAATTCGCCGTGGGAAAGGATTCCCAGGCGCGCCACACCGTTGGCATCCACGCCCCACGTTCCCACCTCGCCCGGATTCTTGACCGCCACGCTTGCCGTGCCGTACATGGTATCCACGCGCAGAATATCCGGCCGGTTCCGGCTGCCCACCTCACCCTCGTGCCGGTCGAGCATCAGGACGGTCTGATCCTTGTCATAAAACCGGTGGATGATCTCCGAAAAATACTGCTTGGAGATGTGGAGGTTGATTTGATTGTCCTCGTATCCACTTAGGGGGACCCCGTGGCTCCCGTCCCAGTCCGTCGCGATCACCCCATAGAAGATATAATCCCATACGACGGTGCTGATCACCAACCGACGGTCACTGATCCACGCAAAGTCCAGCACCTGCTTCGATGCATCGTTCAAAAGTGTCGCCTCGCCCAGATCGAGTCGCGACACCCGGTTTTCATCGAGGTCGGCGAAGTGCAGTGCCGGCTTGCCCAGGTATTCGCGGATAAAGGCGAGGCGTTTGCCGTCCGGAGAAAGCTGGGCCCGGGCCGTCGTGGGCTCGCGGGAGAAATCCTCGATCGGCAGACGTTCCACCGCTTGGGCGGCCGTCAAAGCGAGCGCCAACAATCCAAGCACCGAATGCCGGGGTGGTTTCATGGCTTGATCTATCAGCCTGTCGGTTGGGCCGGGCCGATGCAAAAGATTTTCGGGCTTCCGCGGCCTTGACCCGGTTTTCCCACCATCGCTAGCGTCGGCGTGATGCCAGCGTCCCCGTCGTCCGCTTTTCCCGTCCGGATCGTTGACGCCCTGCGCGTCATCGGACCGGGGCTCATCCTCACCGCCGGCGGCCTCCATCAACTCTCCACTGAAATCCGCCAAGGGTTGGGCTGAACGCACCATCCCAGTCATGCCGCCCGTCATGCCTCCCCCGCCCCTCACGCCATCAGCTGCCCGGCCCTCGCGCGGGGCGATATTCGGCTGCGCCGCCGTTCTGGCGCTGGCGACGCTCGCCGCCTACCATAACACCTTCTCGGTTCCGTTCCTTTTCGACGACACGCCATCGATCTTCGACAATCCGTCGATCCGACATCTCTGGCCGATCTGGGACGTGCTTACCCCGCGCGCGGACTACGGCATCACCGTCAGCGGCCGGCCAACGCTCAACCTGTCCCTCGCCATCTGCTACGCGGTGAGCGGCACGAACGTCTGGAGCTACCACGCGTTCAACCTGGTCATTCACGTCCTCGCCGGGTTGACCTTGTTTGGCATCGTGCGCCGCACGCTGGCCTTCGGTCGGGTCGAGCGGCTCCGGACGGCGGCCCTGCCCGTCGCGCTCACCGTGGCGATGTTGTGGACCCTGCATCCGCTGCAAACCGAGGCGGTAACTTACATCATCCAGCGGACGGAGTCGCTGATGGGTCTATTCTATTTGCTGACGTTCTATTGTTTCATCCGGGCGGTCGAGGCACCCCGCCCGTTGCGCTGGCAGGTGCTCACGGTGGTGGCCTGCCTGCTCGGCGTTGGCACCAAGGAGGTGACGGCCACGGCGCCCGTGTTGGTGTTGCTCTATGACCGGACCTTTGTGGCCGGATCCTTCCGCGAGGCCTGGCGGCGCCGGCGCTGGCTGCATCTCAGCCTCGCGGCCACGTGGGTGCCGCTGGTTCTGCTGGTGTCCGGCACCGGGTGGAATCGTGGCGGCACGGCGGGTTTCAACGTCGGCATCTCGCCGTGGGCGTACTGGTTCACGCAATTCGAGGCGGTCGCGCGGTACCTGAAGCAATCAATCTGGCCGCAACCGCTGGTGTTTGAATACGGTACGTTCTGGATGGGTCTCCGGGACGCGGCGCCCTACGCCTTGGTCGTCCTCCCCCTGGCAGCGGCGACTCTGATAGCGCTTTGGCGCCGGCCGGTGGGGGGGTTCCTAGGCGCGTGGTTCTTCGCCATCCTCGCTCCGACCAGCCTCGTGCCCGGAACGATCCAAATGATCGTGGAGCACCGGATGTATCTGCCGCTGGCGGCGGTGATCGCGCTGGTGGTGGGCGTGGCGGTGGCACGATTCGGGCGGCCCGCACTCGCCCCTTTCCTGGCACTGGCGCTGGCCGCCGGAGTGCTGACCGAGCAGCGCAACACAGTTTACCGCAGCGACCTGACGTTGTGGCAGGACACCGTAGACAAGTCTCCGAACAGCGCCATCGCCCAGAGCAGCCTTGGGACGGCGTTTTACCAACGCGGCCACCTGCGGGAGGCGATGCAACACTACCAGGTTTCCCTCCGCCTCAATGCGAACCTCGCCTCCATCCATTACAACATAGGATTGCCGCTGGCCGACATGGGCCATCTGACGGAAGCGGCGGCGCAATTTGCGGAATCTTTTCGCATCAACCCGCGTTTCTATCCGGCCCACTACCAGCTGGGCCTCACGTTGATCCTGATGGGCCGGCCCGAGGAGGCCCTGGCGCACTTCGCGCAGGCCGTGCAGCTTATGCCGACGTTGCCGGAGGCCCACTACGAATGGGGCGTCGCCCTCTTCAAGCTGGGCCGGGTGGCGGAAGCGATTCCTCACTATCAAGAGGCGCTGCGACTCAAGCCCGATTACGTTGAAGCCGAGTGCGATCTCGGGGTTGCTCTGTATCAATCGGATCGCACGGCGGAAGCGGTGGAGTGCCTCCAGCGCGCGTTGCGGATCAATCCCCAGATGGCGGATGCCCACTTCAATCTCGGGCTGGCTCTGGCCCGGATCGGCTGGACGGACCAAGCCACGGCGCAGTACGCCGAGGCGGTCCGCATCGACCCCAAGCATCTCGGAGCCCAGCTCAACCTGGGCATCGCGCTGGCCCAAGCCGGCAAACTGCCCGAGGCCGTGGCGCACCTCGAGCAGGCGGTGCAACTCGGCCCCAATTTTCCCGGCGCGCACTGCAACCTCGGCATCGCCCTCGCCCAGCAGGGCCGGTTGGATGAGGCCGTCGACCAGTACCGGGAGGCATTGCGGCTCAGGCCCGACTATGCCGAGGCGCATTACAACCTGGGCAATGCACTGCTCCAGCTGGGCCGGGTGCAGGAAGCGGGACGACAGTTTGAGCAGGCGGTGCGGATCGAACCGCACTTCGACGCGGCGCGCGACATGTTGAAACGCCTGCAGGCGCTTCCGCCGGCGCCCGCTTCATCCATCCCCTGAGGCGCTTCCTGCGTCATGCCAGACGCTGCTGACGACCGGCGCGGGCCCGCAGCGCTGTGGCTGGCCGCCCGCTGGAGCACGGCGCATCTGAGGCGGAACGGCCGCGATCTCGGCGCCGGGCTGCTGCCGGAACGTTGAAGACTTGAAGATCCGGGTCATGGCCTCATCCTGCCCGGCATCGCCCTCGGGACCGGTTGATTCCGCTTGCGATCGCACCGGGATTCCGATGGCGGTCGCAAGGCCCGCTACTGCCAACCACCCCATGAAAACATTGCTCCATTCCGCTCGCTCCCTCCTCTGGAAATTGCTTTATGGCCTTGTGATCCCAGCCGTCGGTTGCGCCGCGGACAACTATCAGAATTTCGCCGTGGCCATCTACATCCCTGTCGGCGCGGTCCAGCGCTTCGAGAACCCGGAGACCCTGCGGAGCGAATGGGAGACGATCAGCCGCCAGGTGAAGGTGGACAAGGTCTACATCGAATCCGAACGCGACCGGCGGGTGGCCGATGAACAGTTGCTGGAAAAGGTGAAGAAGTTTTTCCAGGACCGCGGTGTGCGCGCGGCCGGCGGCGTGACTTTCTCGGACAACAACTCCAGCCAGTTCCGGTCGTTCTGCTACACCAACCCGGAGGACCGGGCGTTCGTCAAAGGCATCATGGAGATGACGGCCCGGCATTTCGGCGAAATCATTCTCGACGACTTTTTCTTCGTCACCACCAAGTATGCCTCCGATGTCGCCGCGAAGGGTAGCCGGACCTGGACCCGGTACCGGCTGGATCTGATGGACGAGGCGGCGCAAAACCTGATCGTGGGTCCGGCCAAGGCCGTAAATCCGCAGGTCAAGGTCGTCATCAAATTCCCCAACTGGTACGAGCACTTCCAGGGGCTGGGCTTCGATCTCGAGCAGGAGCCGCGGATTTTCGACGGCATCTACACCGGCACCGAGACGCGGGACCCGGTCATCACCGACCAGTTCCTGCAGCAGTACGAGAGCTACCAGATCTTCCGCTACTTCGAAAACATCGCGCCGGGCCGGAACGGCGGCGGCTGGGTGGACACGTTCAGCGTGACGTACCTCGACCGCTACGCCGAGCAGCTCTGGAACACGATGTTCGCCAAGGCGCCGGAGATGACGCTATTCAACTGGATGGCGCTGCTGCAGCCCATTCGCCCTGGCGACCGGTCGGCCTGGGAAAAGCTGCCCACCAGTTTTGAGTACCAGCAGATGCTCGATTACCGCCCGCCCGGCGCACCCGCCGGCTCATCCAGTCCCACCATGGCCCGTGTCGCCGGCTATTCCCTGGCGCAGGTCGATGCCTTCCTCGGCAAGCTCGGACAGCCCATCGGTATCAAAAGCTACAAGCCCCACCATTCCACCGGCGAGGACTTCCTCCACAATTATCTCGGCATGATCGGCATTCCCATTGATCTCCATCCGTCCTTTCCTGCCGACGCCGACGTGGTGCTGCTGACCGAGTCGGCGAAATTCGATCCCGACCTCGTCGCCAAAATCAAGGGCCAGCTCGACGCCGGCAAGTCCGTCGTCATCACCTCGGGTCTGCTCCGCGCATTGCAGGGCAAGGGCATCGAGGACATCGTCGAACTCCAATCCACCGACCGCCGGATCATCGCCGACGGCTATTCGACCGGTTTCGGCTCGGGGAACCGGACCGGCCTGGGCGGCGACGCCCGGGCCCGGCAGATTCTCTTCCCGGAAATCCGCTTTCTCACCAATGACGCCTGGGCGCTCGTCAGCGCCATGTCGGACGACGTGGGCTATCCCCTCCTGATCATGGATCGTTACGGCAAGGGCGTCCTGTACGTCTGGACCATTCCCGACAATTTCCATCACCTCTACCGTCTGCCGCCCGAGGTAACGGGCGCGATCAAGGACGTCGTGATGAAGAGCTTCTTCGTCCGGATCGACGGTCCCGGCCAGGTCGCGCTGTTCGCGTACGACAACCACACCTTCATCGTCGAGTCGTACCTGGACCGCGAAGCCGATGTGAAGGTCTCCGTGTCCGGCGGTTTCACCCGGCTGCGCGATCTGGTCACGGACGCGATGCTCACCGGCCAGGAAGCGCCGGCGAGCCGCTGGCCGCGCCGGTTGGACGACGGGAGCAAGCGCATGTCCTTCGACGTGCACCTCCTGCCCCACAGTTACAGCGTGTTCGGAGCCGAAAAATAATCCCGGGCCCGCCTACCCGCTCGTCGGTGAAATCTGCCAGCCGCGCAGCGTCCAGCGGGCGATCCGGTCGGTGAGCACCCATTGCAGGGTCAGCAGTGCGCCGCCGCCGATCACGATCAGGCCGACGATGTGCGCTGGCGTGATCACAAAACCGAGATGCAGCAGACGCTGGAGGTCGGTCGCGGTGCTCCTGCTGACCAAGGCAATAGTGGCCGAGGCCGCGCAGACCACGGCCAGCATCGCGGTGGTGCAGAGGCACGCCCACCGGGTAATGCGCCGGTCGCGATCGACGTCGCGCGCCAGCAGGGCCAGCTTGCCCCCCACGACGCGTCCCGCCGGCAGCGCGAGCACCACGTTGAACAACGGCACGCCCATGAAGAATCCAAACATCCCCACCGAAATAGAACAGGAAGATGCCCAGCCAGGCCACCCACGACAGCGCCTGCCGGCGGCGGACCCATTTTCTCAGGAAGATCACGTCGACCACCAGGCCGGCGCCGAGACCTGCGAGCGCGCTGCGGGCCATCCACGTCTCCGACGACCGCCACACCAGCGAACCCCACCACCCTGCGAGCAATCCCGCGATCGGCGGAACCGCGCCCAGCACGAGGGCGAGAATCGGCGCCTCCAGTTTCCGCAGCATGAGCGCGGGCCAGCGCCAGCCGTGGTGGTCGGAAATTTCCGGCATGGATGCCTCCTGCTATGACGACGCCAATCCCGCGTCAACCGTGGCCGGCCGGAATCTGACCATGCGCAGGTAGAGGAGAAAGGCGGCAAAGCCCACGGCCAGCATCACCGCCTGGCCCGCGGCGAGGGTGAGCGTCGTGGCCCAGACCAGCGGCGCCACCACCGCCGTGGTGACGGCGTTGCCGGTCGTCTGCACAAAACTCTGGCAGGACGCGGCGAGCCCGCGTTGTTCCGGGAACAGGTCGAGCGCCATCAGCGTCAGGCTGGGCATCGCCAGCGCCGAGCCGGTGAAATAGACGAAAATGGGCAGCACGCTCCACGGCAGCCCCGGCGGCACGAGCAGGTTGAGGAGCACATTGCCCACCACCGCCACGATCATGATCCCATAGGCCCACCCAACCGTCTGGCGCCGCGTGATGCGGCCGGCCGCCCGGCCGGACAGCCAGGCGCCGGTCACGATGCCGAGCGTGGAGGGGCCGAACAACCAAAGGAAGCCGGTCTCACTCACATGCAGGTGCCGGATCAGGAAGACCGGCGCCGACACGATGTAGAGAAACACCGCGGCAAAATTGAACGTGACCGCGAAGATCAGCGCGACAAAGGGCGCCGACTGCAGCACCCGCCAGTAGGAATGGAGCAGGAAACCCGGGTTCATCGGCTGGCGCCGTTCCCGGGGCAGCGTCTCCGGCAACGACCGCCAGCAGACCAGCCACACGCCTCCCGTGAACAAGACGAGAAAGGCAAACACCGCCCGCCAGCCGAACCATACGTGCAGCCAGCCGCCCAGTACCGGCGCCACCGCCGGCGCCACCGCGAAGACCAGCGTGATCTGGGACATCAGTCGCTGGGCCTCGGCGCCATCCAGCACGTCGCGCACAATGGCGCGGCCCACGACCATGCCGGCCCCGGCCATCATAGCATCGTCCGGAAAAACAGCAGACTCTCGATACTCCAGGCCAAGGCGCAACCCACCGAGGCCAGGAAGAACAGGGCGAGCGCTGCGAGCGTCACCCGCCGCCGCCCCAGCGCATCCGAGACGGCGCCGTGCCAGAGCGCCATGAGCGCGAAAGGCGCCATGTACGCCGTCAGCGTTTGCTGCACCAGCAGCGGCGACGCATTGAACGTGCGGCCGATCTCCGGCATCGACGGCAGATAGGCGTCGATGGAAAACGGACCGACCGCCGACAGCGCGGCCAGCATCGCGGCGAGACCGCGATGGCGACGGGCCGCGGACTTGGCTGTTTCGGCCATCAGAACGGGTCACCATGAATGAATCCGTGCCCTCCGACAAATCCCTTCGTGCCCCCGTGAAAAGGGAGCGGCTGGTGCCGGGGAATCCGCCCAGCCCCCTCAAAGGCAGAAAAAACATGACCCGGCGCCTTTCGCCCGCCTGCGGGGCCCACGGAGGAACCACCGTGCCTTTCAGTCTCGCGGCCGCGTGAAATGCCGGACAAGACTCCACGCCCATGATGCCTCTGCGCTTCCCCTTGGTTTTGGCCGCGTTCGGCGTGGTCGCGTTCCACGCCGGTGAACCGTCGCCGGCGCCGATGGGCGCAAATGGCCCGACCCCTGCTCCTGCCCCGTCCGCTCAAACCGACGGCGGGTTGTCGGTGGATCCAGCTTTGCTCCGCACCTATTCCGCCCGCGTCGAAGCCGAATTGAAAAACGACATCCTCCCGTTCTGGCTGCAGCACACGCGGGACCGCAAGCGCGGGGGCTTTTACGGAGAAATCAGCAACGATCTTGTCGTGAAGGAGAACGAGCCGCGCGGCGCCCTGCTCACCTCGCGCATCCTCTGGACTTTCTCCGCCGCCTACCGGCACTACCAGGATCCGGCGTACCTCGAGATGGCGCGCTGGGCCTACGACGACCTGCTGACGAGATTTTGGGACGAGGAGCAGGGCGGGCTGTTCTGGTCCATCACCGCCGACGGCAAACCGCTGGAAACCCGCAAGGTGATCTACGGCCAGGCATTCGGCATCTACGCGCTGGCGGAATATCACCGCGCCACGGGCGACCGGGCGCCGCTTGATCGTGCGATCGCGCTGTATCGCACGGTCGAGTCCCACGGTCACGATCTGGCGCACCGCGGTTATTTCGAGGAGTTCACCCGGGATTGGCAGCGGCTGTCCAACTCGAGCCGGAGCTTCGTCAGCCCGGCCCCAAAGTCCCAGAACACCTTTCTGCACGTGATGGAGGCCTACGCGAACCTGCTGCGAGTCTGGCCCGATCCGGAGTTGCGCGGCAACCTGCACGACCTCGTGGACGTGATGCTGACGTGCGTCCTCAATCCCGCCAACCACCACCTGCGGTTGTTTCTTGGCGAAGACTGGACGCCGCGCTCCGACGGCATCTCGTTCGGTCACGACATCGAATTCAGCTGGCTGCTCACCGAGACTGCCGAGGTGCTGGGCGATCACGATTTGATCGCGCGGACCCGCGCCGTGGCCGTGGAAGTCGCCCGGGCCACGCTGGCCGAAGGCGTGGACACTGACGGCGGACTGCTGTCGGGAGCCGGGCCCACGGGCCTGACGAACACGCACAAAGAATGGTGGCAACAAGCGGAGGCGGCGACCGGCTTTTTCAACGCCTACCAACTGTCCGGCGATCCCCGGTTTCTCCAGGCATCCATGCACAGCTGGGATTTCATCGCGACCCACGTGGTCGACCCGACGCACGGCGAGTGGTACAACCTCCTGGCCCGCGACGGCACCGTTCTTTCGCGTGACAAGGTCAGCCTCTGGAAATGCCCCTACCACGATGGGAGAGCCTGCCTGGAGCTGCTCAGCCGCCTTGATGCCACCTTGGGAGCGGCGGCGCCGGCCCATATTTCCGACACGCCAGGGCGATGACGATGGCAAGCGGCGATTCCATGCCACCACTTGGCTTATTTTTGCGAGTCGCCCGTTGACGTGATCGCCCTGACTCTTCTTCCAAGGCATGATGAATCGACGTGACTTCCTTGGCTTGTCGTCGGCGGCGACCGCCGGTCTGCTGCTGTCGTCCCGCCCCATGGCCGCGGCAGCAGCGACGGCACCAGGGTCGGGCGGGCAGCCGCGCATCCCGCGCTGGCGCGGCTTCAACCTCCCGGTACTGGCGGCCGACCAACACGGCGTGGCTCTGCGCGAATCCGACTTTGAATGGATGGCTGCATGGGGCTTCGACTTTGCCCGACTCCCCCTGTCCTACTGGGCTTGGACGAACCGTCAGGATTGGATGAACATCGACGAGCGGGCGCTCGCGCCGGTCGACCAAGCCATCGAGTACGGCCGGCAGCACGGTGTTCATATCAATCTGTGTCTCCACCGGATCCCGGGCTACTGCGTCAACGGCCGCGAGTTGGAGCCGTTCCTGCTTTTCGACAGTCCGCGGGAGTCGATGGAGAAGGCGCTCGCGGCGGCGACGCATCATTGGCGTTTTTTTGCGGAACGCTATCAGGCCATCCCCAGCGCCCGGCTCAGCTTCGACCTGCTCAACGAGCCGCCATGGATGAACGATCAGACGCGCTATGTGGAAATCGTCCGCACGCTGGTGGCGGCGATCTGCGAAAAAAGCCCGGACCGTCTTATCGTGGCGGACGGCGCCGATCTCGGCCAGACCCCGGTGCCCGCGATCGTGGATCTTGGCCTTGTCCAAAGCACGCGTGGCTACCTGCCCAAGGCGGTCAGTCACTACACGGCCACCTGGGTGCCAAAAAACGAATTCGAGTCGTTTGCCAAACCGACTTGGCCGATGGTGGATGCCAAGGGACAGACGTGGGACCGCGAAAAGCTCCGCCAGGAGCTCATCGCCAAATGGCAGCCGCTCGTGCAACAAGGCGTGCCGATCCACGTCGGCGAATGGGGCTGTTTCAACCGGACGCCCCACGAAGTGACCCTGGCCTGGATGAGCGACCTGCTGGCGCTCTGGAAGGAAGCCGGCTGGGGCTGGGCCATGTGGAACCTCCGCGGCAGCTTCGGTATCGTCGACAGCGGGCGGGCTGATGTCCGCTACGAGGATTTCCGCGGACACAAACTGGACCGGAAGATGCTCGAACTGCTGATCGCAAGCTGATGGGCATCTGCTTGCTGCGCTACTGGGTATCTAACCCTAGTGCTTTTGTCCCCCAAGCAGCCATACTGCGGTTTGCTTTAGCTGAACTTGGTGTCCACAACTGTTTCTAGTCCGATGGAAAACTATCCCGCGTATTCCCCGGCGACCTCCAGGCAATCTTGGAGCTTGGAAATGCACGCCGGTGACCGCCCCGGTCGGCGCGGACTCGCGGTCTGCGTAACGGTCTTGTTGGCGCTTGTCCCGGTGCGCGCCGGCGCAACCGAGGCCCCCGCAGCCCCGCCGCCGGTCGAGACCATCACCGATCCGAACCAGATCTGGCCTCTTTCGACCGAAATGCAATCGATCGCGCACCCGCTGCGGATCGAAGGCCGCGTGAGTTTCTACGATCCGCTTTGGAGAAACTCGTGGATGGAGAGGAATGGCGTCGGCACGTACATGAAATTGTCGCCATCCCCGCCGGTCCTGCGGACCGGCCAATACGTGCGGATTGAAGGAAGCCTGCTCCCGTCCAGGGGGCTGGACGCCAATACGGTCACGGTGACGGTGTTGAAAGAATATGCCCCGATTGAACCACTGCCCACCAGAGGCAGGATCCGAGATTCCAACGCGCTGGATTCCCGGATCGTGACCGCCGACGCTTACGTCGACGGACAACAATTGATGGATGATGACCACGTCCGCCTTGCGCTGGTGATCGAAGATCGTCCCGTCATCGGTTGGGTCAAACCGGACGATCCTCAATCCGTGCCGAATTGGCAGGGCCGATTCGTCCGCTTGAACGCTTTGTACGCCGCCCGTTTCGACACGTCGGGGACCGAGGCCACCATCGAGTTGTGGGTCGGCCGGCAGAGCAACCTGACTGTCCTGGGATCGCTCGATGATTATGTTGATTTCAAGATCCCGCCGACGCGAATCAACGAGATCCATCAAGCGCCGATCGGCCAGATGATCCGCGTGCGTGGCGTCGTCCAAGCCCACGAACCCGGCTCGTTCATGGCCATTCGCGATGACACGGGACAGGTAATGGTTCGCTCCGTCCAACAACAGCGATTTCCTTTCGGCACCAAGGTGGAGGCGGTGGGCCGCCTGGCAATTGTCGGCTCCCAATGGATTCTCCAGTCCGCCATGTACCGCCGGGTCACCCTGCCCGCTTCATCGAACCAGGTCCCGCCGGGAGGGGCCACTCCCATCGAGACGATCGAGCAGATCCGCCAGTTGACAACGGAGGATGCCGCGCGCGGCTATCCAGCGGCCATTTCCGGTACGGTCACCTGGGCGTTGCCCGATTCTGACTTTTTCTTCCTGCAGGACGTCAGCGGAGGCATCCGCGTGCGCTTCCCGCGGGGCAAATTGGATGCTCCTCCGTTGAACAAGTATCTCGCGGTGGAAGGCGTGACCTACAACGGCGGCAATTCTCCGGCCGTGGATCTGAAGCATTACAAGGATCTCGGGGCGATGAGCGCGCCGCCGGCCAAACGTGTCACCTACGAGCAGGCGATCACCGGCAAGGAAGATGGCCAGTGGGTCGAAATGCGCGGCTTCTACCAGAACACCGTGTCGCAGGGTCAGCGACGTTTGATCTACGTGACATCACCGGACGGGGAGTTTGTCGCGGATCTGCAGTCGCCGGTCACCTTCGAGACCACGCCCGGCTCCTTGATCAACGTCCACGGCGTGTGCGAAACGGCCGCGGATGAAACCGGACGCATCACCGGATTTACACTCCGGGTGCCCTTCCTTCACAGTATCTCGATCGAGGAAGACGCTCCGGCTGACATCTACGGCCTGCCACTTCGGTCCATCAAAGCCCTGGAGCAGCTCAGCACGACGCGGGATATGATGCGGGTCCGGATCTCCGGGGTCGTGTCGCACGCCGTGCCCGGCCGCTTCGTGTACGTGCAGGAGGACGACGCAGGCCTGCTCGTTCTCAGCGACGAAAAAGCGCCGCTGGCCCCCGGGGACTCGATCGAGGCGGTGGGCATCCTTGGGCGGGAAGGCGTCCGCACCCTGCTGCGCGAAGCCGTGTACCGCAAACGCGGCGCCGGGACTCCTCCCGCGCCCCTGCTGCTCGACGATCCGGCGCGCCTGTCGGCGGCGCTCGATGCGCGGCTGGTGCGCGTGCGCGGGACGTTGATCGGAGTGTTGCGCCTGCCAGGGCGAACGCTCCTGACGCTGCAATCCGGCAACTCGCTTTTCGAAGCCGTGCTCGACACGTCGCCCGGCACTCCGGCCCTGATCTGGCTCGCGATGAGCGCGGGCTTGGAACTCACAGGCGTTTATAGGAGCATCTTCGACGATTCCCGGCAGTTGCGGGGATTCCAATTGCAGCTGCGGTCCCCGCTGGATGTGGTGGTCATCCAGAAGGCCCGTTTTTGGACGGCTGAGAGGGCTCTCATCGCGGTTGCCATTCTCGGCGGCTGCACCTTGCTGAGCGTTGCCTGGGTCACCGCCCTGCGCCGCCGCGTCCGCCGGCAGACCGAGCAGATCCGCCAGCAACTGGAGCAACAGGCGCATCTCGAGGCCGAGGTGCAGCGGGCTGCGCGGCTCGAATCGCTCGGGGTGCTCGCCGGCGGCATCGCCCACGATTTCAACAACCTGCTGACGGTCGTGATGGGCAACGTCGGGCTCGCGATGCTCAACGACAAGGTAAAGGCCGCCGCCGGCGACTATCTGCGCGAGATCGAGCGGGGCGCCCTCCGAGCCCGCGACCTCACCCAACAGCTGCTGACCTTCGCCAAAGGCGGTGATCCGATGCGCACCACGGCGGCGCTGCCCGACATCATCCGGGAGGCCGCGGAGTTTGCCCTGCACGGCACCAGCGCGCGCTGCGAGTACCATGTCGCCCCCGGGCTGTGGAACGCGCATATCGACAAGGTTCAAATCGCCCAGGCGATCCAGAAGCTCGTGCTCAACGCCGTGCAGGCTATGCCCCATGGCGGTGTGATCCGGGTGTTGCTGAACAATGATGAAATCGCCCCGGGCTCGAAGGCCGCGCTCGCGGCCGGCCGCTATGTCAAACTGGCGATCACCGATTCCGGCGAGGGTATCCGCCCCGACATCCTGCCCCGGATTTTTGATCCGTATTTCTCGACCAAGAAAACCGGCAGCGGACTCGGACTCGCCACCGTTTATTCGATCATCAAGCGGCACCAGGGGCACATCGAGGTCGATTCCACGCCCGGACAAGGCACAACGTTCACCTTGTGGCTGCCGGCCGCCGACATCCCGCCGCTGGAGCCGCCGCCGACACCGGCCCCGGCACCCGTCGCGGCTGCGGCTCCGGTGCGGACCGTCCGGGTGCTGCTGATGGATGACGAGGAAAGCATCCGACGGCTGGGCGCAATTTTGCTGCAGCGCATGGGGCTGGAGGTCGCGGTGGTCGCCGACGGCGCCGCGGCCGTGCGCGAGTTCAGCGATGCCCGGCGCGCCGGCCGGCCCTTCGATCTTGTCATCCTCGACCTCACCATCCCGGGCGGAATGGGGGGGCGGGAGACGATGGAGATCATCCGCCGTATCGATGCCCGCGTGCCCGCCATCGTGTCGAGCGGCTACAGCAGCGATGCGGTGCTGGCCGATTTCCGCAGCTTCGGCTTCCAGGCGATGGTGGCGAAGCCGTACGAGATCGATCAACTCACCGGAACGGTCAAGCAGGTGCTGGCGCAGCGCGACTGAGAGGAATTACAAGGAGGCCGGTGGTGATGCTTTTCCCCGGCGCGCCGGACCTCCGGGGCTCATCCCGGCTGAATGACCGCCCGGGGGACAAGGCAAATCGGTCGAGGGAAAAGTTTGCGACCTCATGCCAGCAGGTCTGGATTACCATCCTCACAAAAACCATGAAAGCACCCCGCTGGCTGCTGCTCGTCCTGGTCCTCCTGTCCGCGCCTTTGATCGGCACGGCCGGCGCGCCGGCCAACCCGCAGACCAGCGCCCGAGCCCGGGCCGTTCTGGACTATCTTGAGAGCTTGGAGCCACGGACGGACAAGCGCATGTTGTCCGGCCAGTTCACCGATTTCGGCGACCGGGCGAGTCTGGCGCTGCCGGAGGAAATCCACCGGCAGACGGGGCACTGGCCGGCGCTGATTGGCGTGGATTACGCGGATTACGCCAAGGGTGGAATCACCACCCGGACGCCGAACCAAGTTGCGCTCGCGTACTGGCATGACGGCGGGCTCGTGACGGTCAGCGCTCATGTGTACAATCCGGCCAACCCCCAGGGAGGCGGACTGCGCGACAAGGGCGTCGATCTCGCCGAACTGCTGGCGCCCGGCACCGCGACGCACGAGCGGTGGCTGCGGGAACTCGATGAGCTGGCGGCGGGCCTGCAGGAGCTCAAGGCGGCGGGCGTGGTCGTGCTGTGGCGGCCTTTCCACGAAATGAACGGCGGATGGTTTTGGTGGGGAGCAAAGGAACCAACCGCATTCATCCGCGTCTGGCGGCACATGTTCGCCTATTTCACCAAGACCAAGGGCCTCGACAACCTCCTGTGGGTATACAGCCCCAACCACGGCGAACATACCGCCGACTATTATCCCGGCGACGACTGCGTGGACGTGGTCGCCATCGACGCCTACACCGACCTGGTCGACCCGGAAAATGTCAAAGGCTACGCCGCGCTGGCGCGACTGGCCAAGCCGTTCGGCTTTGGCGAATACGGCCCGCACGGCTCGAGCAATCCGCCGGGCGATTATGACTACCGGCGCTTCCTGGCAGGCGTCGTGGCGAATTTCCCGCGCACGATCTTCTTCATGAGCTGGAATGCCAAATGGAGTCCGGCCAGCAACCTTCATGCGCCGGAACTTTTCAACCATCCCTGGCTGGTGAATCGCGAGGACTTACCGCCGGGCCTGGCGGGAAACGCGCCGTAAACATCCGGCCGGCGGGAATAGCGGCCCCAGCCCGACGCCGCGCTCCGCGCCCTACCGGTCGCGCTCCGCGGAACGGACGGCGCGGGCCACGGCGGCGCGGGTGGCCTTGGCGGTGCGGGCGGTCGCTTCCTCCGCCGGCAGCGCGCTGACTTCGGGATCAAAAGGCTCCGCTGTCACCGGGCCGTCATAGCCCGCGTCGGCCAACGCCTGCATGAAGCCGTCGATATCGATCACCCCCGTCGTGCAGGGGAGTTTCCGGCGGTTGTCGACGAGCTCGGCGCGGGGGACGCCCGCCGGCGCGTCGTCGACATGCACATGGACGAGCAGATCGCGCGTCAGCCCGCGCAGGTCTTCGCGCGTGCCGCCGGCGCTATGCCAGTGCCAGGCATCGAGCAGCAGGCCGCAGTTGGGGCCGATCGCGTGCGCGAGCTGCAGCGTGGCCGCGAGGGAGCGGATGAACGGGTGCTTGAATTTCCGCAGCACCGTCTCCGGTCCGATGAACTCGAGGCCGAGGCGGATGCCGTGGTCGGCGAGAAGCCGGGCGACCGGTTGAAAACGGGCGACGTGAAAGGCGAAGTTGTCGTCGAAGGCCCGTTCATCGCTGCCGGGCAGAATCCACATGCCGGCGCGCAGCGCGCCGAGCGCGCGGGCGCTGGCCAGCAGCGGGGGCAGCTTCCCGAGCCAGTCGCGCCACTCCGCCTCCGTCACGTGGTACAGCATGAACGGCAGGTTCCACGCACCGGGGTGCAGCCCGTGCTGGATGAACTGATCGCGCACCGCGGCCGCGCCTAGGGAGGCCACCTCGCCATGCAGGGCGGTGAGCTGGGCGTCGTAGCCGCCGAAACCGTGGCGCTCGGCGAGCGCCAGCCCCTCGCGCAGGGAAACCGTGATGCCGACATGGCCCGGATTAAAGGAGGCAAACATGGTTGGACGCCGCCAGAGCGGCATGGTCGAAGGTCGATGGTCGAGAGTCGAACGATAAAGACCGGGACGCTGGATGTCAGGACTGAAAGTTGAGAGCCCGGAGGTGGGAGTTGAGAAAGGGGAGGCTGAGACGAGCTGCATTCGATCTTCGCCATCGGGCCCTCGTTTGCATCGATCCGCCTCAGTCGGGAAATTCCGCTTTGAGTTCGCCCGCGGCAAGCATCGACAGCATGGCGCACTTGCCGGCGCGCAGGGGCAGGTCCACCCGGCCGCGGCGGCGCGCCGATTCGTGGGTGGCAAAGATGATTTCGGTTGCGCGCAGGGCCCGTTCGCTCGCGAGCTGCGGCACCGTGCCGGTATCCAGGCAGGCCAGCACGTCGGCGATGCCCCGGTAGATGGCCTGGTCGTCATGGATGCTTTCGCCGGTGTCGACGACCTCCCAGTCCGCCTGTCCGTGGCGCCGGAGGCGCAGCCAGGGGGCGTCGAACAGAATCTCGATCACACCGCCCTCGCCGGTGAGCCGCAGCAGGCAGCCGAGCTCCGCATGCTGGTGGCCGAAGTGGTAGACGGCGCGTACGCCGTTCTGGAAGCGGAATTCGGAGATGCCATGGCCGGCGTCGATCGCGCCGAACACCTTTTTCGCGCCGCGCATGTCGATCTGCCCCAGCACCCATTCGGCGGGCGTGTCGCCGTTGAAGAAAAACATCATGTCGAGCACGTGGGTGCCCGCATCGGAGAGGTTGTGCCACGCGCCCTCCAGGCGCAGCAGGCGGCCGATGGCGCCGCCGTCGAGCAGCGCCCTGGCCTTCACCAGCGGCAGGTTGAACCGGCGCTGGTGGTTGATCGCGAGCCGCACGCCGTGCTTCCGGCACGTCCGGTGCATGCGGAGACAGGCATCCCAGTGGATGTCCATCGGCTTCTCGCAGAGGATCACCCGCGGCTTGAACGGCGCCACGCCGCCCACCACCCGGGCGTGCAGGTGGGGCCAAAGGCACACGCTTACCACGTCGGGCCGGACCGCCCGCATCATCTTGCGGTAGTCGGAGAAGATCGCCGCGGCGGGATTGTGCTGCGCCACGAAGGCCGCGGCGTTTTCGCGGCTGAGGTCGGCCACGGCGGCCAGGGTGCAGCGGCCGGACAATGCGTAGCCGGCCATGTGGCGATGGGCCATGCCGAAACCGGTGGCGCCCTCGGTGAAGCGGGGCTTGCCGCAGCCGATCATGGCAACTTTCAAACGAGGCGAAGTGCGGGTGGTCATCGGCCGGCAGTGTACGGTCCGGGGCGCGCCAGGCGATCCCGTTTTCCCGCGCAGGCCGGCCTGAAGGATATCAGCCAACTCGTTCGTTTCCCTGCGCCGTAGATCCAGTTCGTTGCGTCTGGCCCCTGCTGCCCGCAGTCCCATCCTGCTCCAACTCGAAGGGATGGAGGCGGGCGCGGTGTTATGGGTGTCATGCACCCACCCCTGCCCCGCCGTGAATTCCTGAAGCTACTGAGCCAGTTTGGTGTGACCTGCGCCTGTGGCGGCATGGCCATCCGCCTGGCCGCCGAACCGGCAAAGCCCGGAGCGCCCGCCGCCCCGGAGAAGCTGCCCGATCTCAAAACCCGGGCCTACTGCGGACTGATCTGCGACGAGAATTGTCCTCTGTTCAAGGCCACCAAGACGAACGATGCTGCCGCGAAGGAGAAGGTCTACACGGAGTGGAAGTGGCAGGAACATTACGGGGTGGAGTTCAATCCCGACCAGGTCTTTTGTTACGGGTGCAAGGCGCCGGGCAAACCTGAGAACGTTGCCCATGCCCGCTGCACCGTCCTCAAGTGCAGCGTTGAACGCAAACTGGAGTCCTGCCTTGAATGCCGGAAGCTGGCGGAGTGCGACAAGGAACTCTGGAAGAACTGGCCGAAGTTCCACCAGCAGATGATCAAGCTGCAGCAGATGTACGCGGAGACGGACGGATTCAGACTGAGCTGACTCGGCGGACGCGTGCGACGGCCGGTCAGAACTTCGTGTACTTCGTGCTCTTCGTGGTGAACCCGCTGCCGGCTGCTGATTCAGTCTTGCCGGTGGAGCGCCTCGACTGACAAACACTCAGTCATGAGTTCATCCACCGTCCAGGCTGGAGTGTGCCACGCCACCCCTGCGGGATACATTAGCGCCATCGAGGGCATTCGGCGCAAGACCCTGCTCGACGGCGTGCACACCCAGATCGTCGAGTTCAAACTGGCGAAAGGCGCGGTGATTCCCGTTCACTTGCATCCGCAGGAGCAGACCGGCTATCTCGTGTCGGGGCACATGATTCTGACGATCGCCAGGGTCGACCACGAGATACGCCCCGGCGACAGCTGGACAATCCCCGGCGGCATCGAGCACGGCGTGAAAGTGCTGGAGGACTCGGTCGCCATCGAGGTGTTTTCGCCCGTGTGCGAGGATTATCGGCGCTGCTGAAGGCGGCAGGCAGACCTCCGACCTGTCTTCGTCCGCGTGCATTTTAGCCGCCGTCCTGCAGCCGTTGCCTCGTTTCCGGCACTCAGGCTGCCCCGACCTGCTGCTCGTGCCCCCGCCGATCAGGCGGAGCCTGCCTTGCGTCGCGCGTCAAGCGACCAGCGGCCTGGTCCGGCCACCAGCAGGAACAGCAGTCCAAACCACATCGAAAAATCCGTGCGTGCCTCGTGCACCATGCTGAGCAGGCCGTAACTCCTCAGTTTCATCAGCGAGAATCCCAAGTAGCCGTGCCCCAGCAGAACCGGGATCTTCGTGGTGAAGATTGCCACCGAGATGTTGATGAATAGCGCCAGCGCGGCCAGGCGGGTCAGCAGGCCGAGGATGACGAGCAGTCCGCCCAGGACTTCGACCACGGCGACGAACGGGCCGAAAAATTCCGGATAGGGGATACCGATGGTCGCAAAGCGGCCCGCTGCGTTGGCCGCCGGATCGAGGAATTTGAGGATCCCTTCGTTGAGGAACACGCCGCCCACCACGAGGCGGATGAGGATGTTGGCATTCACGCCCGTCGATATCGGCGTTTGAGATTGGGATGCTTTCATAGCGATGGTCTGGGTGATGATGGAGGAATGTCGTTTGGTGGCTGAATTCGACCAAACATACCTCACCGAATGCCTTTTGTCAGCGCTGGCTCTCATTCGGCCGGGGAAAATGATTCATGGGATTTCTTCTCGACAAGCGCGTTCCTCGCTTTGCCCGCCGTCCGCCGTTTCAAGGCTCTTCAGTCCGCGGTGGAGCCCGCGGTGGAAGCGATCACGACGATCGTCGCCAGCTTTATGGAAAACGGATTCGGCAGAGGAAATCTTCGTGACGTGATTCCCGGCCGGACGCAAAGTGCCTCATGGACCGGGGACGGATTCCGCCCCGGTCCGCTTCCGATGCTTTTCGTGTTGATGCAACCTCCGTCGGCCCGCCGAGTCATAGAGCCAACGCCATGCGCTCTCTCAAAGACTACCTCCTGCTCGTTTTTGCCTTGATCGCCCTCGGCCTGTCGACGCTCGCCTGGAAACAGTATCAGGAACTCGCGGCGTTGCGCGCCGCCGCCCTGACCAACGGCGAGCGCGCCGACTGGCAAAAGCGGATCTGGGCCGCACAAAAACGCGCCCAGAATCTCGAGAGCCAGCTCGCCGCCGCCCGCCCGGGTGGCTCTGCCGCCGGCACCGTCGCTCCCTCCGCCCGCGGGCAGACACCGGGAGCCGCCTCCGGCAACATGATGACCGGCTTTGCGTCACTCATGAATCGTCCCGAGGCGGTGCGTCTCATGGCCATGCGGGAAAAAGCCATGCTCAATGCCCGCTATGCCGCCCTGTTCAAGAAGCTCGCCCTGACACCCGAGAAGCTCGCGCAATTCCAGAGTCTGCTGGCCGACCAACTGTCAGTGCCCATGGACGTGCTGACGGCCGCCAGCCAGCAAGGCATCGACCCAATGCAAAACCCGCAGGAATTCCGCCAGCTCGTCCAGAACGCCCAGACCGAGATAGAGGATAAAATCAAGGCCGCGCTCGATCCCGCCAGCTACGCCCAATACCAGAATTACATCCAGACGGAGCCCCAGCGCACAGTCGTCAACCAGCTCCAGCAATCCTTGAGCTACACCGACACCCCGCTCACCACCGCCCAGGCCGACCAGCTGATGCAGATCCTGGCGGCCACCTCCCCTGTGGATGGCGGCGGCGCGCCCGGTACCGGCGGCGCGGTCGTTGCGTCCGTCAACCGCACCGGTTCCGGAAACAGCATGGTCGTTGCTGTCGGCACCCCTCCACCGGACGGCGGCGGCTTCGGGGGAAGCCTGGTCACCGATGAGGCCGTCACCCAGGCGCAAAGCGTGCTCTCCACGGCGCAGGTCCAGGCACTGCAGGAAATCCAGCAACAGCAACTGGCCGCGGCGCAACTGCGGCAGCAGATGATGCAGAACTCCGGCACCGGCGGGGCTCCCCCGCCACTCCCGATCGCAGGACCTCCCCCGCCCCCGGGTGGTTGACGCCAGCCCCGGGACGTTTCCGAGATCACCCGTCAGAGTCGCCACCATAATCTCGGACCGTGGTATGCGAATTAGGGGCCTGCTCGCGCGGATGGCATGCGCGGGTAAGCGGGGACATGGAGTCTGCTGATCATGGCGTTCCAGATTTGTGGCGCAGCTATTTCTTCCGATGATTTGGAACACCGGGCGGAGGCCAGCCGGGTTCGCCGGTCCCACCTCCGTCCTCTGACGTCTTGCGTCGTCCTGGCGGAGCTGCCTGAATCGCCGGTCGCCCGCCGTCATGCGCATCGTTGCCATCCGCGAGAAAACCGTCCCGATTGCGTCGCCCATTGCCAACGCCTACATCGATTTCTCGAAGATGACCTGCTCGGTCGTCGCGGTCGTCACCGATGTGATCCGCGACGACAGGCCCGTCATCGGGTACGGCTTCAACTCCAACGGCCGCTACGGCCAGGGGGCGCTGATGCGCGAGCGGTTCATCCCGCGGATTCTCGAGGCCGCTCCCTCAACGCTGATCGACGAGGCGCATGACAATCTTGATCCGCACAAGATCTGGGCGCGGATGATGACGAACGAGAAACCCGGCGGTCACGGCGAGCGGTCGGTGGCGGTCGGGACCATCGACATGGCGGTCTGGGACGCGGTCGCGAAGATCGCCGGCCAGCCGCTCTTCCGCCTGCTGGCCGAGCGCTACAACGACGGGAAGATCAACCGGCGGATCTTCGTCTATGCGGCCGGCGGCTACTATTATCCGGGCAAGGGCCTCGAGGACTTGAAACGCGAGATGCGCAGCTATCTCGACCGCGGCTACACCGTCGTGAAGATGAAAATCGGCGGGGCGCCGCTGGCCGGGGACGTGCGGCGCATCGAGGCCGTGCTGGGCGTGCTGCCCTCCGGCGCCAAGCTCGCCGTCGATGCCAACGGCCGCTTCGATCTCGCCACCGCCCTCGAGTACGGCCAGGCCCTGTCCCGCTACGACCTGTTTTGGTACGAGGAGGCCGGCGATCCGCTCGACTACGCCCTGCAGGCGGAGCTGGGGAGACACTACGCCGGGCCGATGGCGACGGGCGAAAACCTTTTCTCCATGCCGGACGCGCGCAACCTCATCCGCTACGGCGGCCTGAGGAAGGACCGCGACTGGCTGCAGTTCGACTGTGCGCTCAGTTACGGGCTCGTCGAATATCTCCGCACGCTGCAGATGCTCCGGGAGCACGGCTGGTCGCCGCTGCGCTGCATCCCGCACGGCGGGCACCAGATGTCGCTCGCCATCGCCGCCGGGCTCGGCCTCGGCGGCAACGAATCGTATCCCGATCTCTTCCAGCCCTTCGGCGGATTTCCCGACGGCGTCGAAGTGCAGGACGGCCATGTCACCCTTCCCGAGCTGGCCGGCATCGGCTTTGAGGCGAAGGCCGCGCTTTATCGTGAACTGAAAACCCTCGGCGGGTAAACCGCCGCCGTCCGGCTCCCCGACCAACCCCACCCCACGCCCGTGACCGCCACCTCCTCCACCGCCCGCGGCGGCATCTTCGGCAAGCTCTACACGCAGGTCTGCATCGCGATCATCCTTGGGGTGATCGCCGGGTACTTCTTCCCGGCGTTCGGCGTCGCGCTCCGACCGCTGGGCGACGGCTTCATCCGGCTGATCCGCATGCTGCTCGCACCGATCATCTGCGGCACGATTGTCATCGGGATCGCCAAGATGGACAACCTGAAGGACGTCGGGCGCATCGGCCTGAAGGCGCTGGTCTACTTCGAGGTCGTTTCAACGCTGGCGCTCGCGATCGGGCTGGTCGTCGTGAATCTGATCCGGCCGGGCGCGGGCATGAACGTCAATCCGACCGAGCTCGACGCCTCGTCGATCGCCAGCTACACGGCCACCGCCGCCACCCAGGAGAAGACGGGGGTGGCCGATTTCTTACTCAAGCTCATCCCGACCAGCGTGGTCGATGCGTTTGCCCGGAACGACATGCTCCAGATCATCCTGCTCTCGGTGCTGTTGGGCATCGCCATGGCCCGTTTCCGCGCGCAGACGGAGCCGCTGCTCAAGGTCGTCGACAGCCTGCTGCAAGCGCTGTTCGCCGTCGTCGGCATGATCATGCGCCTGGCCCCGCTGGCCGCGCTGGGCGCGATGGCGTTTACCATCGGCAAATACGGCTTCGGCGTGCTGGCCTCGCTCGGCCAGCTGATGATCGCGGTTTACCTCACGTGCCTCCTCTTCATCGGCGGGGTCCTCGGACTGATCGCCCACGCGAGCGGCGTGAGCCTCTGGAAGTTCATCCGCTACATCAAGGAGGAGATCGTGATCGTGTTCGCCACGGTCTCCACCGAGGCCGTGCTGCCGCGCATGATGACCAAGCTCGAAAACGCCGGTTGCGCCCGGTCCGTGGTGGGCCTGGTGCTGCCCGCCGGTTACACCTTCAATCCCGACGGAACGGCGATCTACCTGACGATGGGAGCGATCTTCATCGCCCAGGCCACGAACACGCCGCTCACCCTCGGCGACCAGCTGTTCGTCCTCGGCGTGCTGATGCTGACCTCCAAAGGCTCGGCGGGCGTGGCCGGCGCCGGTTTTGTCACGCTCGCGGCGACGCTGGCGTCGCTCCACAAGATTCCTGTGGCCGGGCTCGTCCTCCTGCTCGGCGTGGACCGCTTCATCAACGAGGCGCGGGCTGTCACCAATCTGATCGGCAACGGCGTCGCCACCCTCGCCATCGCGCGGTGGGACAAGGCTCTCGACGTGCACCGCCTGAATGAAGTGCTGAACGGCGGTGGGAAAAGGACCGGGGGCAGTTGACGGACGACAGCGGTCGGAAGTCAGGGCCCGGCGGAGACGGGAGTGAAAGCCTGCCTGACTCTTGGTGATCTTCGTATACTTCGTGATGAACGGGAAACATGCGCGACAAGATCGCGCCCTTACCGGTCGAGGATCTTGATGCCGTGGGCGGCGAGGCGGACCCTCTTCCGCGAGCGGCCGTTGCCGAGGGTGACGACCGTTTTCTGCGGCGTGCTGGCGTTGTTGATGACGACAAGCTTCCCTTTCCGGGGAAAGTACGCGCACTCGGTGCGGAGGTTGGAGCAGCTCCAGACCGGGAAGGTCCTCTCCTGCGCGGCAGCCCAGAAGAGCGCGCGATGCAGCAGGCGGGTGTTCTCGTAGGTGAACTTGAAACCCGAGAAGTAGACGCTGCGGCCCCGGCCGAAGGCGTGGGTCGCGATACGCGGCGAGCCGTCCTGCTCGGCGAGCACCCGGGTGCCCGCCGACAGAACATACAGGTCGGATAGGTCCTTGCCGAAATCCGGCGCGCCGGCGAGATCGGCGGTGATGAAATGCGGTGCAGGCGCGGCGTACTTGTATTTGCCGTTGGCGATGCGCTCGCCGCGGTCGCGGTCGAGACCGAGCACGTGCGAGAGCTTGAAGAGCTGGCCGGGTTCGGGCACGGCGGACGGCTCGGCCACGCCGATGAAGCCGCCGCCCTGCTGCACCCACTGGGTGAGCAGCGCGCTGATCCCCGGGTCGGTCCAGTAGTGGCCGCCGCTCCACGCGCTGCCCTCGCGGCCGCAGTTGATGATCACCTTCACGCCCCTCGGCACGCCGTGCTGCAACAGATCTTCAAAGCTGATGAACTCCACATCGAACGGCAGGCCGGCGAGCGACTCGATGAGCTCGTTGAGTTCGAGACCGCGGGTAAAGTGACCCGAGCAGATCCACGAGCGCAAGCGGCCCCACGCGGTGAGCACGGCGACCTTGAACGGCGCGACATAAGGCCGGTCGCCCTGGTGAAAGGATTTCAGGAGGCGGAACTCCCGGGTGAGCTGCCCGATGTAGTCGATGAAATCGGGCCGCGGCTCGACGAGCGAGAGATAGCCGCCGAGGCCGATGCGGTCGATGGGTGCGCGAATGAGGCCGCGGCGGGCGTCGATCCAGAAGTTTTTGGCGTCCAGCGTCGGGTGGCCGCCCGGTTTAAAGGTCGGCTCGCCCTTGAGGCCGGTGGGGAAAAGATACGGGTGCAGGCGCAGCTCGTGGGTTTTCACGCCCCGGGCGTGGGCGCAGAGGCGGACCTCGAAGGCGTTGAAGACGCACTTGATCAGGCCGTCGAAACCGAACTCGGCGAAACGCGGGCTGTTGGGCTCCACGCCGATCCAGTGGTCGTCGTAGAAGACGTAGGCCTGCTTGCCGTGCCGGTGGACCAAGTCCACGCACCGGCGGCCGAACCTGATCACGAAGTCGTGGATGAAATCCATGTAGTCGCGGTAGCGGCGCGACGGCGCGTTATGCGTGGAATTGTAGAGACCGCCGTTGACGAAGTCCTCGGAAGTGAGCCGGTAGCCGTATTTTTTCACGAAGCGCCTCAGCGCGCGCGGGCTGACGGTCATCGCATAGTCGCCCCAGTCCGAATAAATGTAGCGGAGGTTCGGATCGTCGCCCCAGAACCACGTGAAGTTGTAGAACATCGACGTGAAGCGCACGACCGTGGTGTCAGGATGATCCTTCAGCCACTGCTCGAGGAAGGCCAGCAGCACCGCCTGGGTCTCCGGATGCCTCGGGTCCACGGCCGCGAGGTGTTCGCGGTCGCCCCAGTGGTTGGTGAGGTGGTTGTACATCGAGATCTCCTCCCAGATGCGGAAGGCGAGGAAATTCACGGTGTATTTGTGACCGGGCACGGCGCCGCGAATGGTGACGGTGCCCTGCCGCGCGTGGCAGGACCACTGCCGCTTCGGGACCTCCTTGCCGGTCGTGCGGTCGAAAACCTGCCACCACTGCTTCGGGTCGTCCGAGAAATTCACCACGAACTGCTCGCGGAAATAGCCTTTCAGCACTTCGATCGCGACCGTGCCCGTCTCCGCCACGACCGGGAAGCTCATCAGGAAGTTTTGCTGGAGCTTGTCGGGGTGCCGCTTCGCCCACGCGTTGACCGAGCGGACGAGGCAGATGGTCGAGTAGATGTGGTAACCGGCCCGGGTGATCTCCGGCGACAGCTGCGTGCCGTCGCTGTCGCGGATCGTGTCCGCGCCCCACTGCCTGGCGAGGCGGAGCGTCAGCGCTTCGTAGCCGGCCTCGCCGGGCAGGGTGAAATCGCCCTTGGTCAGATCGGGAGTACTCATGGGAAGAGGGTTTCTTTTACCACGGATGGCACGGATGCACACCGATTTTTCACGCGCCCGCCAAGCCTGTGAAGTTCTGACAGTCCACCCCCGGCGGGAGCAATCTCTCCATGGAGACACCAAAACGCAGGGCAGAATTGCGCAGAGAACGCTTCCGCTTCGTGTCTTGGCGCCTTGGTTGCTTAAATTCACTTCTGAGCCGGCGACACGCGGAAGAGACCGGCGCCGTGCGAGGGAATCTCCGGTGCAAACTCGCCGGTGAATTCGCCGAGGTCCTTGGTCTGCCAGAGATCGCGGACGCGGCAAGGACCGGCGAAGCTCAATTCCGCGATATTGACCGGCACTTTCGCGCCGGCCTCATCCGCGGGCTGGGTGGATTTGTCGCGGGTGTTGAACACGGCGAGGTATTTGGCGGTCGAGCCGGGCGCATCGGCCATCCAGGCAATCAGCCCGTCATGACTGAAGAGCTGGCGGCCCCCGCGGCTGTGCTGATCGACGGCGATCACCTCGTCGTTGCTGATCAACGAGAGGGTGAAATCGTCCAGCTTCGTCAGGTCGGCGCCGAGAATCAGCGGTGAACGGGCGATCGACCACAGGGTCATGACGGTGCGCTGCTCGTCGCGGGTGAACCGCGTGGAGCGCCGGCCGAGGTCGAGCACGCCGAATGGCAGCATGTCCGCGTCGGGCCAGTGACCCGGACCACAGTACGGCGTCCATTTGCGCAGGCGTTCGAACTGCTCCACCAGTGCCGGCCAGTTGTCCCAGAAGTCGTCGCTGATGCGCCACAGGTTGGCCTGCCGGCTCACCTGCGCGCCGTCCGCGAGCGGCGTCTCGCCCGGCGAGAGGCTCAGCACCATCGGCTGCCCCGCGCGATCGATGGCCCGGCGGATCGCCTCGATCTCCGCCTGGTGGTAGGGCCGGGCGATGTCGTCGACCTTCACGAAATCGACGTCCCACTCCGCGAAAAGCGCGAAGACGGAATCGTAGTACGCCTGCGCGCCGGGTTTCGCCATGTCCACGCCGTACATGTCGCCGTTCCAGGCGCAGAGGCTGTTCTGGTCGGCGATGTCGGCGGCGCGCTCGGGCGCGCCTTTGATCGGTGTGTTCCGCTCCACCGCCTGGCGCGGAATGCCGCGCAGCAGGTGCACGCCGAACTTGAGCCCCCGGCCATGGACGTAGCCGGCCAGCGCCTTGAAGCCCGCGCCGTTCGCCGCGGAGGGAAAGCGGTTGGGCGCCGGCAGCAGCCGCCCCCACTCGTCCATGACGAGCTTCGCATCCTTGCGGTAATCGAAGCTCTTCGCCTCCGGCTCGTACCACTGGATGTCGACCGTGACGTACTGCCAGCCGTGGCGCGCGAGCTGTCCGGCCATGAAGTCGGCCTGCGCCTTGGTCTGGGCCTCGGTCACGGTGGTGGCGAAACAATCCCAGCTGTTCCATCCCATGGGCGGCGTCGGCGCCCACTGCCAGAAGGCGGGCGCAGGCTCTGCGCCGTCCGCCGCCACGAGCAGCCCGCCGGCGGCGAGGAATAGCGCCGCGGTCCACGACATTTCTGCGCACCAAGGTTTCATGACCCGTTATTTTGCCGCCGAGTGCATACGCCTCAACCGTGAAAAACCTCAGGTCCGTCCGTCACATCCAACCTTCCTCGGCCGGTTTCAAGGAGCGCGGCCTCTGCCGAAGGCCGGCGCTTACTCCGCCGTCTTAAACCGCAGGATGGTGAACGAATTCGCCGGGAAGGTGTGCGGGAACTGCGCACCGGCGCCTTTTGAGGTCACACCGCCCGGAACGCTCCGGCGAGAGTCATTCAACTCCGGACGGCCGCCCAAAAACCGGCATGCCATGCGCATCCCATTTCAGCGGCTTGACGTAAGTGTGCCGGTTGGGGTCCCACAAGGGATCGCCCACAATCTCGGTGTAGGTGCGGGCATGGTAGACTAACAGATCGGTCGTGCCGTCCTCGGCGACCGTAAAGCTGTTGTGGCCCGGGCCAAAGATCTTGTGCTCGTAGTCGGTTCGAAAGACCGGCTGCGGCGATTTCGTCCAACGGCGCGGATCGAGAAGGTCGGCGTCCTCGCGGGCGTGGAGCAGGCCCATGCAGTAGTTCTCGTCGGTCGCACTGACGGAGTAGCTGATAAACACGCGACCGTGGCGGACGAGGACGGACGGGCCTTCGTTGACCCAGAAGCCGCGGATCTCCCATTCGAACTCGGGAACGGAAAGACGCACGGGCGGGGTGGCGAGGCTCGTCGCTGAAGCCATCCGCGCGATGTAGAGGTTGGAATTCCCGCGGATGGCGGGATCCTTCTGCGCCCAGACATAGTAGGTGACGCCGCGATGCGTGAACGCCGTGGCATCGAGGCAGAAGCTGTCGATGCCGGTGTCGACGCGGACGGGCGACGACCATTTGCCCTCGAGCGGATTCGCCGCCGTCGTCGAGATGACGTACATGCGATGCTGGAACAGGTCGTCCTTGATCGCCCGGGAGGGTGCGGCGGCGAAATAGACGTGCCACGCACCGAAGAGGTGGTGGATTTCCGGCGCCCAGATCAGCTCGCTGAAGGGACCGGTGTCGGGCTTCTTCCAGACGTCGACTGTGGGAGCGGTCGGCAGCCCGGCGATCGTGCGTGCGCGGCGCAACTCGATGCGGTCATAGGCCGGAACCGATGCGGTGAAGTAATACCAGCCGTCGGTGAACCGGCGGATGCATGGATCGGCGCGCTGGAGAATGATGGGCTGGAGGATGTTGGTCATGGGGAGTTCCCGTCAACCGGTCGTCGTGTTGCTGGAGCCGGCGAAGAGCAGTTTTCCCTGCGCGGCCAGCTTCTCTTTGATCTCGTTGTAGTATTTGTCGGTGATGCGGTACTTGTACATCAGCAGGCCCATGCCGAGGTGGAAGACGCCGGGGATGACGGTGAGCAGCAGCACGATGCCCCGCAGCGTGAACGCGCTCTGCACCTGATCCGCCATGTAATGGAAGTAAGTGAGCAGCCAGCCCACCATGCCCGCGGCCAGGCTCATGCCCATCTTCTGGGCGAAGGAGACCCCGCCGAACGCCATGCCGGCCACGCGCTTCCCACTCTCGACCTCGCCGTAGTCGACGGCCTCGGAGATGATGGACCAGAACACCGGCCCCTGCAGGTCGACGATGAAGTTGATGAGGAAGTACAAAACGAACGCCGCGACAATGCTGCTGGGGGCCACGACCAGGAACATGATCACGCTCAACGCGAAGGTGATCAATTGCGACCAGCGGAAGAGCTGGATCTTGCAGAACTTCTTCGTGATCCAGGTGGAGGCGACCATGGCGAGGATGTTGCCGATGATACCGGTGGAAACGAAGGCGGCCTGCATCTTGGCATCTCCACCGAGGTAGTATTTGGCGTAATAGAGCGCCGCGGACCCGCGGATCACGTAACCGATCGTGCCGATCAGGCACACCCAGAACAGAACCATCCATTGATCGTTCTTCCAGAGCAGGCCCAGTTGTTGGCCCAGCGGTTTACGGTCGCTCTTGTGCACCACGCGTTCGGTCGTGGTGAAGAAACAGAAGATAAACAGCAGCGTGGCCATGCCGGCCATCACCGCCATCGAGATCTGATAGCCCTTCGCAAGGTGCTCCTGCCCCCAACGGGACGCAAAGATCGGAACAAACGTGTTGACCAGCAATGAGGCCCCCTTGGCGAAGAACAGCCGATACCCGTTGGCCGAAAGGCGCTCCTGCGGGTCGGCCGTCAACACACCAGGCAGGGAGATGTAAGGGATGACGATGGCCGTGAAGACGAGCATCATCAGAATGTAGGTCGTGTAGGCCCAGATCAGTTTGCCGGTGTAGGAGAGGTCCGGCGTGGTGAACACCAGCATGACCGCGAGCCCGAACGGGACCGCGAAGATGAGGAAATACGGGCGGTATCGGCCCCAGCGCGTCGTGTGGCTGTCGGTGTACATGCCCATCGCGACGTCGGCGAAAGCGTCGATCAGCCGCGGGATTAGTCCCAGCATGGCGATGTGGGCGACGTTCAGCCTGTACACGTCAGTGTAGAAAAACGTGATGATGATCGCCAGGGCCGACCAGACGACGTTCACGGCCGCGTCGCCGCCGCCGAAACCGATCTTCTCAAGGATGGTAAGTCTGGGGGTTCTCATGGTGTTTTTCGTCAATTGGCCGGAATCATCGCTGGATGATCGGATTCAGCATGGGAAAGATGGGCGACCGCTTGGTGCCGGCGGTCATTTGAGCAAAACGCTCCGATACTCGTCGAGGACGCTCTCGTCGACCACCGGCCATTTCGTGTCGTCCCATTTGATCTCGGCGATCTTCAGCTTTTGCAGGCCATTGTCGGCAGCCTCGTAGGCGTGGAAGATGAGGTAGTCTTTGCCATCAAAAGTGTAAGCGCTGTTGGATCCCGGCCCGGCCCAGCGAGCGTTACCGGCCAGCAACAGGCTGCCCCCACCCTCGCTCAGGTTCCGGCCATCCTTGTCCACGTAGGGACCTCGCACATTTCGCGAGCGTCCCACCATGAGCTTGTAGGTACTGTCCTTGCCCCGGCAGCACAGGCCCCAGGAAACGAAAAGATAGTAATAGCCGTTTTTCCTGAAAATGAACGGCGCTTCGATCTCGGCCGTTCCGGCCTCCTTGTCGTCTTCGAAGGCAGAGCGATACCGGCGGGCAATGGAATACCATTCCTGCGGTTCAGCCAGCGCGGTCCAGTTCGGGGCCAGTTTGACGAGCTTCAGACCCGACCAGAATGAGCCGAAGCTCATCCACGGCGTGCCGTCTTCGTCCACGATCACGTTGGGATCGATCGCATTCCATAAGTCGCGGCCCGGGAACGACTGCAGCACGATCCCCTGGTCTTCCCATTTGAAGTCGGGCGAGTCCGGATCGAGCGTCCGGTTTGTTGTCACACCGATGGCCGAGGTGTTTTTTCCAAACGCGGAAACGGAGTAATACAGGTAATACTTGCCGTCGTGACGGATGATGTCGGGCGCCCAGATGTGCCCGTTGAAACTGGGTGCGACGCGCTTCGCCCAAGCCGGGTCCCCCGGGAAGACGCGGCCCCGGAGCTCCCAGGTTTTCATGTCCTTGGAACTGTAGTAGGTGATACCCGGACCGGTGCTGAAGAGGTAGTAGGTGTCACGCTCCTGCGCCATGACTGGATCGTGGATGCTTACCTGTCTGGGCTGCGCCGCCACCAAGCTTCCGGCGATGAGCAATCCCAAGGCCAGAGGTGAAAACCTCGATAAATTGGCATTCATTTTGATTCAGGTCCGCAAGTGGGCAGTTTGTCGCTGGCAGATCGTGACACGCGCTAAAATCCGATTTGAAACACCGCGGTGGAGGCATACGCCATCGCGAGGCAGGCGGCGAGAAGGAGGCGGGGGGTACGCATGGTAAAGGGGTTGGTTCGGGTCATGGCATTGATTCCGCCAGAGGCCAGCCGTCAGCAGACCAAGTGAGTGGTTGGATGGCGAGCGTTGGCGCGCCGTTGCGCGTGCCGTCATAGAAATGCACACTCACCCAGAAGCGGCCGTTCTCCTCTAGAATACCGACATGGCCGGGCCCGATGAACGGCCCGTCGGTGGCCATGAACACGCTGCCGCCGTCGTGAAGGAGATCCCTCCCCTCCCGGTCAAGATAGGGTCCCGTGACCTGCTTACTGCGGCCGACGCGGATCTCGTAGGTGCTTTTCACGCCGCGGCAGCACAGGCCCCAGTTCACAAAGAGATAATAGAATTCGCCGTGGCGGTAGAGACACGCCGCTTCGATGGACTCGTGCCACGCCAGCGGGTAAATCGGTGAAGCCGGAGCCAAGCGCCCGCCCGTGGCGGGATCGAGCTCGATGAGCTTAATGCCGCTCCAGAACGAGCCAAAGGCCAGCCATAGCTTCCCGTCCGTGTCGCGGAACACCGATGGATCGATGGCGTTGAAGTTGTCGTTTTCGTCGGTCTGGACGACGACTCCGGCGTCGGTCCAGTGATGGGCGGGGTCAGCCGGATCGAGCGTAGGATTGGTCGCAAGGGCGATGGCCGACGTGCGCTTCCCGAAGGCCGAGACCGCGTAGTACAATAGGTACCGGCCGTCGTGCCAGATGACGTCCGGCGCCCAGAAATGACCGCGTTGTCCGGGCACGACCTGGGTAATCCACGGGGGAAGGTCCGTGAAAACACGGCCGCCGCTCTCCCAATGCACCAAGTTCTTGGAATGATAGGAAACCAAGCCCATGCCGGTGGCGAAAACCCAGTATTCATCCCGGCATTTGACAATCGTGGAGGGGTCGTGCACCCGGGCGTCGCGTTTGCCCAGCCGGGCCAGGAGCGCTTCGGCGTCTGGTGTCGGGTTGGCGCCAGCCGCGAACAGCGCCGCGGCCGGGAGCAGGAACCACGCGAGAGCCTTCAAGCTCCTCAAGCCGGGCCGCAGCCACCGCGCCGCCCCCAGCCCGGTCAGTCCGGCGAAAAACCACGCCTCCATCGCGCCGCCGCCCCCGCCGCCACCCTCCCCAGACGACCCCGTGCTGGCGGGGTTGACAGTCAGTGTGGCTTGGTTGCTGGTCACGCTCCCGGCTGCGTTCGCGACCGTGACCGTGTAGTTGCCGGCGTTGGCCGCCTGGACGTTGGTCAGGCTCAGCGTGCTGCCAGTGGCTCCATTGATGGCGGTACCGTTGAAATACCACTGATAGGTGGGCGTCGGCTTGCCGGAGGCTGTGACTGAGAATTGCACATTGGCTCCAACCGTCACGGTCTGGCTTTGCGGCTGCGCCGTGATGCTGGGGGCGGTGGAGAATATCACAAGGCGGATGGCGTGGTTGTTGGTATCGGCGACATAGATGTTGCCGGAGTTGTCGACTGCCAGGCCCGTGGGTAAATTAAAGCGGGCGGCGCCATCCGTACCATCGGCGCTGCCACCGGTTCCGGGCTGGCCGGCGATGGTGATCACCCCGCCGGACGAAGTGATTTCACGGATCGCACTATTGTCCGTATCGGCGACGTAAAGATTACCCGCAGCGTCAACAGCCACTCCGGAAGGATAGAAAAACCGCGCCGCACTGCCGGCACCATCCGTCGCGCCGCTGGCGCCGGCTTGTCCGGCAACGGTGGTCACGGCCCAGTTCGACAGGACAACCTTGCGGATGGTGTCGTTGTTGGTGTCCGCGACGTAGAGGTTGCCGCCGCCATCAAGGGCCAGACCTTGAGGGCCATGGAAGCGGGCGACCGACCCGGCACCATCGGCGCTGCCGCTCGCGCCCGGCGTACCAGCCACGGTGGCGACGGCGCCGCCGGGTGTGATTCGCCGGATGGTGTGGTTCAGGGTGTCGGCGACGTAAAGGTTCCCGGCGCTGTCCACCACGATGCCCGAGAGACCGTTGAAACTCGCGGCCGAACCGGTGCCATCGGCGCTGCCGCTCACGCCGGGCGTTCCCGCGAGCGTGCTCACCACGCCCGCCGGCGTGATTTTTCGGATCGTGTCATTGTCGGTGTCGGCAACGTAGATATTGCCCGCGCCATCAACGGCTGCGCCCGCTGGATGTTTGAATCTGGCGGCGGTACCCGTGCCATCGGCGCTGCCGCTCACGCCCGCCTGGCCGGCCAGCGTGGTCACCGTTCCGGTCGGAGTGACCTTGCGGATGGTATGATTGTAGGTGTCCGCCACGCAGATGTTGCCCCCGCTGTCGACCGCGGCGTCGGCCGGATAATTGAATCTCGCGGCGGATCCGGTGCCGTCCGCGCTGCCGGCAGCTCCGGCCTGGCCGGCCACAGTGCTGACGACCACGCCCCGGCCTGACAAGGTAGGCCAATTGCCGGAGTCCCAGAATAAGTCGCTGATCTGCAGGGTGGGATTGCCGTTGTTGTTGGCGTCATAGGCGTGGAAGGCGATGATCCACGCCCCGCCGTTCTGCACGACACTCTGGCCGCCGGGTCCCTTCCACCGGCTGTCGCCCGCGTCCAAAACCGTCCCGCCTCCGCTTAACATGAGTACACCGTCTTTGTCCAGATAGGGGCCTGTGACACTGGTGGATCTGCCGTAAGCGATTTTATAGGTACTATTGACCCCCTGGCAGCATTGGTCGATCGAGACGACCAGATAGTAGTAGCCGTTGGCGTAGACGATGTTTGCGCCCTCAATGCCGTTGGTTCTTTGCGCGATCGAATAGATGGGTCCGGTGGGCTTCATCGTGTTCGGGTCGAGCTGGACGACATGCAGGCCGTCGAACCACGAGCCGAACACCAGCCAAGGATTGCCCGCCGCGTCCGTGGCCAGGCTGGGATCAATGGCGTTGAAGGCATCCACCCCGCTCTTTGAGTTGATCACCAGTCCGTCGTCGCGCCAGTCCCCGGTGGCGATGCTGGTGCAGGAGGTCAGGCCGATCGCCGAGTTGTTCTGGCCAAATACGGAGACGCAATAGTAGCACCAGGTTCTGCCGCCGAACCGGTGCGCATCCGGCGCCCACACGTCCAGCGTTCCCATGTTGGGCGCATAGGTCCGCCACCAAGAAAGCTCGGCGGCAAAAAGTGGCGCCCGTTGCGTCCAGTTCAAGCCGTCGGAGGAACTTTTCACCGGCAGACCCGTGCCGGTGGCGAAACACCACCACGTGTTTCCTTCCCGGATGATGCTCGGATCGTGCGCGCCCAGATCTCCCGACAGTCCCCAGCTCGCGGCCGAGGCCGTGCCGGCGACGACGATCAGCCCCAGATACGCGGTGAGGCAACGGCGCACGGATGCGACCAAACGGGGGGGGCCGGCATCGCCCCAACGCCGAACACCGCACCGCCCCCACCCGCCTCCACGCCGGATGTGTGATTGCCAAGTCATCGGCGTGGATCTCCTGGGGCGGATTGGACCCCATGTGCGGCAGGATTCGCTCGACGATTTGACGCTCCCAGTAACATACCGGCGGCTTGGTTGGGTTCCCGTTCTTGATTCGTCACCTCGCTCGATTGGGGGCAAGAATCCCCAATCGAGCCTCCTCGTCAGTTGCGATCTCTTGACGGCTCGGTCGGAGGTGCGCCGTCAAGAGGTCATCTGCTTTCCTCGCTCTCTAGTAACGGTACCTCAGGCCCACCTCGTAGGTCGTGTCGTAGCTGCGGACGTCGCGGGTGAACATTGGCACGTCGCCAAAGTTGTCGTGATACTTGCTTTTGGTGATATTGGTGGCGTCGAACGTGATCGTCAGGCCCTTGGTGATCGCATAGCCGGCGGAGAAGTCGAGCTGGCCGCGGGGCTGCACCCAGACGGTCGACGGTTGGATCCCGCTCTGGTTGAAGCTGTCGATGTAGCGGCCACGCCAGTTATAGGCCAGCCGGCCGGAGAACGGGCCGCGCTCGTAGATCAGGATAAGGTTGTAGTTGTTCGGGGAGACCTGCGCGATCTGTTGCTTTATGTTCGTCAGCGGATTCTCCGTCTCACCCTTGATATAGGTGTAGTTGGCTTGGAGACCCAGGCCCTTGAACGGATCCGGCAGGAAGTCGAAGAAGTATTGGTAGGCGACCTCGGCGCCCTCCAGGTAGCCGTTGTGCGTGCTGTGCGGCCGGGTGACGGCGTACGTATTGCCGTTGATGACTTCCGAATCCACGTAACTCTGAATGTATCCGTCAATGGTCCGGTAGAAGCCGGCGACCGAGGCCATGCTCGCCTTCGTCGGGTAGTACTCGAGCGACAGATCGTAGTTCGTGGACCGGATCGGATCGAGGTCCGGATTGCCGCCCGAGCCCTGGCCAGGCAGGGTCGGCCCCGCAGCCGTTACCGACGTGGCAGGATTCAGCGCGCTGAAGTCCGGCCGCGTAATCGTCTTGGTAAAGGAGGCGCGCAGGAATAGATCGTCCTGCAGCTTCAAACGTCCGTTCGCGGTCGGCAGCGCTTCCCACCGCGACCGATCGACCGAGGTCCAGGTGTAAGTTGTCGAACTGGCGATGATCTGCTGCAAATAGCCGGCCAAGGTGTCATCCGTGTGCGCAAAGCGAACCCCGATCACACCGTCCAAGGGCAGGTCGCCGAGCTTGGCCGAGTAGTTGGTCAGACCGTAGAGGGTGGTCGTCTTCTCCGTGTCCTTGAAGGTCTTCGTTGGATCGGGCAGCGGCTCGCCCAGGGCGTGGCCGAAGATCTTGCGGATCACGTCGGTGTCGTTCAGCAGGAAATTCGGATCCGCCGACCACCATTGCCGGACGTTGATCTGACCGGGTCCGACGAACAGATTGGTGGGGGATTCGTGCCCCAGGCCGGGAATACTCGAGGCCGCCGCGATGGCCCACTGGAAATCGCCGCCGCCGTTCGCCGACGTATAGTTGACGTCGCGATCGGCATACCGCACGCCGAACTGCAGCGACTTGAAGAACGCGTTCCGCAGGCGGTAGAGCAGATCGGCCCGGAGGGCGTATTGCACGCTGTGTTCGCGCTGCCACTGGTCGAACAGTTGCTGCAGATGGTAGTTGGCGACATTCGTGTAGTCGACGCCCGTGGCGTTGACCGTCGACGCGTTGTTGTCGTTGTACGTGATCGAGAACGAGGGCGTCACGAGCCCGGTGTCGAGGATCACGCCCCGCGGCCGGTACGTGCTGAAGTTGTAGCTCAGCTCGCCCGAAACCTTGACCGTCCCATTGTCCCACTTGCCGCCGACGGCGCCCTGATAGGTGTCGGTCTTGTCGTGGAAGGCCTGCGTGCTGGTCAGGCTGTTCGTGTAATGCGCCGTCATGCTCTGGACGAATCGGGCGGGGGTGCCCAAGCTGTTGTATTCCTCCGGAACGTTATAGCCTTCGTAGCCGGCGGGAAAGAGCGTGACGTTGTTGATGTAGAAGCCGGCGTTGGCCCAGCTCGGAATGCCAATGAAAAAGTCGACGCTATGCAGGTCGTCGTAACGGGTGTAGAGGTTGTCCCAGTAGAACTCGGTGTTTGCGTTGGGCTTCCACTGCAGCATGGCCGAGACGCCGACCCGCTTGCGATCGCCCGGATTCAGCTGAATCCCGAAATTGTCGGCGAAGTAACCCGGGGTGCCGGAGGAATCGGTGGTGAGGTCGTACGTTTCGCCGAGGGCGCCGAAGTGCACGTAGTTGTCCACAATCTGGTCCATGTATTGCGAGCGCGCAAAGGACACGTCCAGCAGCGCCCCGAATTCTCCCATCGAGGTCTTCCAGCGGTTGCTCACCAGGCCGCTGACATTGTAGCTGTCCTTCTGCGCCTGGTTCGCATAGAGGCCGTCGGCGGTGCCGGCGACGGTGAAACCGCTGAAATCGAACGGACGCCGCAGGCGCACGTCGATCAGGCCCGCCACGCCGCCCTCGATCTTGTCCGGGCCGGCAGCCTTGAAGACGTCGACGCCGGCGACCATTTCCGCCGGGATGTCCTGCAACGCGACGCCACGGCCGGTGCCGGTGAAGACCTCATAGCCGTTCAGGGTGGTTTCGATGTTCGGCAGGCCGCGGATCACGACCGAGCTGACTTCGCCTTGCGCGCGCGCGACCTGAACGCCGGGCACCCGCTGGAGCGCCTCGGCCACGGTGAGGTCCGGGAACTTGCCGATGTCCTCGGCAACGATGGAGTCGACGAAGTCGGGGGCGTTGAGCTTGATTTCTTCGGAACTGATCAAGCTGGCGCGCAGGCCAGTCACCACCACCGGCGCCATTTCGATCGGCGCCTCCTTGGATGAAGGCTGGGCAGTGGTCGGCGTCTCGTTGGATGGAGGCTGGGCGGGGGTCGTTTCCTGGGCGCGCGCCGGGCTGACACCAAGGAAGAGAGCCAGCGCGGCAGCGGAGCAAAGCGAGACAACTCTTCGGCTCTGGACCGAAGAATGCCCGCGAGAATTGGAGCATGGGTTGGGGTTCATAACGGGAGTAAGCATGGTGCGATTCAAACAGAACAACTCGGCACTCTGACTTTGGGGGTGCCATCCTTACATGCGCCGTCTGACCTCCAAAACCGACACGGGTATCACTGAGGAGATTCGGTCCGCCGGGCCCTCAACCAGCGGATAAATAATCGCCCATGGAACCCGCTGAAGCGGAAGTTCTTGGGAGTCTATTGGGGACGGGGGGCTGTCTCGATCAGCGTCGTTGCCTCACGCAGGAGAATCCGGGCCAGGCCCCAGTCAAACCAGAAACCCTGCACGGGAGTACCGCGATCCGCCCAGCTTTTGTATTTGTTCTCGATGATCTCGCGGCCTCCACCCAGTTCTGAATAGGCTTCGTCGACCCGGCCCAGTTGACGGCAGGCCATGGCCAGGATCACGCGGGCGGTTGCGGTCCGTGGTGCATTGTACTCCGGATAGGCCAGGCACCGCCTGCACCACTCCGCCGCCTTGGTGTAGTTGCCCCGGCGGTACTCAAACAACGCCAGGGAAACGGCCCGCCAGGCAGCCTTGAAAGCATCGCCGTCGGCATCCGCCTCCGTGAGCGACTGTGCCGTGGCTTCCGCCACCGGGGCCAAAGCCTCGATGAGTCGCTTGTTCGCCGGCAGGAGCAGGCTGATCTTGACGATGCGATCGGCGAACGGACAAGGCGTCGCGACAAAGCGGGCGATCGCCTCCTGACGGAAATGCTCATAGCCGTCCGTGTCGCCCAGCTCGATGAGTGGAGGGCCGAGTTCCAGATAATCCAAGGTGGCAACATCCACGCCGTCGAGCTGGTTGATCCGCAGGAGCACCGCAAATCGGTCCGCCGCTTCCCTCCATCGGTTGTGGAGCGCGTGCCACTCGCCCAGCGCGCGGAACACGGCCGCGCCTTCCACCGTCGGCTGGGTGAGCGAGAGCGCCTTTAACAGATCATCCGCTCCATCGAATCGTTCCTGGCTCACCAGCAGCGCGGCCTGCGTGATCTTTTCCCTGACTTCCGCGTTGTGGCGCAAACGGGCCTCCTGTTGCTCGGCGGCCACGGCGCGGTGCCGGGCTTCTCTCTCCTTGAGGAAGAGCCAGGTGGAAGTGCCCATGCCGATCACCAGCGCGGCGGCCACGGCGCCGGCGGCGGCAAACACCACCCGGTTCCGGCGGGCCAGTTTCTGGAGCCGGTACATCCGGCTGGGCGGCCGGGCCATGACGGGTTCGTTGTTGAGATGGCGCTGGATGTCCAGCGCCAGGCCATTGGCCGTTTCGTAACGCCGCGTGCGGTCCTTCTCCAGCGCCTTCATCACAATCCAATCGAGGTCGCCGTGCAGCAAGGCGATGAGTCGGGCGGGCTCGGCCTGGCGGGATTCGGCGGTCTTGGCCAAGTCCGGCCGTTCGAGCGTGTTGAGCCGGATGGAGGGCCGGGGCGGTTCCCGCTCCCGCAGCGTCCGGCGCATCTCATCCAGACCGGAGCCAATGAGCGCCTTGGCATCGAACGGAGTCTTGCCCGTCAGCAATTCATAGAGCACCACGCCCAGGCTGTAGATGTCGCTGCGGGTGTCGGTATCCAGCCCGCTCATCTCCGCCTGCTCCGGACTCATATAGGCCGGCGTGCCGATCAACTGCGCATACGCCGTGAACAGCAGTTCATCCGTCAGTCGCGCTTCGGTCGCCTTCGAGATGCCGAAGTCGATGACTTTGGGCACCGGCACGCCATCCTGCACCGTGACCATGAGGTTCGACGGCTTGATGTCCCCGTGAATGATGCCCTTTTGATGCGCATGCTGGATGGCATGGCAGATCTGGATGAACAGATCGAGGCGTTGACGGGTGTCGAGACGGTTCTGGTCGCAGTACTCCGTGATTTTCACCCCGCGGATGAGTTCCATGACGAAGTAAGGCGATCCTCGCTCCGTGGCCCCGGCGTCGAACACCCGGGCGATATTGGGATGATCCATCATCGCCAGGGCCTGGCGTTCGGCCTCAAAGCGGCCGATGACGCTCTTGGTCTCCATGCCGAGTTTGATGATCTTCAGCGCCACCCGGCGACGGACCGGCTCCTCCTGCTCGGCCATGTAGACCACACCCCAGCCACCCTCGCCGATCTTCTGGAGAAGTTTGTACCGGCCGATGCGGGTGCCGACCGGTTCCTCGCCAAGCAGACTGGCGCGGATGGCGCCAGCGGAGGCCGGCGTGCCCCGGGAGGATTGGAGGGAGAGCCCGGGAAAGCGCAGGGCTGAGCTGCCCTCCGTGAAGAATTGCTCGGCGTCGGCCCCAGCCGCCAGCAGCCCCTCGATCTTGGCGCGCAAGGCGGGATCCCCGGCGCAGGCCCGATCAAGAAATGCCCCGCGTTCGGCCGATCCCGCCAGCTTCCGCGCGGCATCAAACAGGTCCTCTTCGCGTTGGGTCGCGGCGTTCATCATTCAGCAGTCCGCTTTAGTCATGCGCGCTTCGAGCGCGAAACCCGACACCGGAAGGCCAACTGGGAGCGCGGGCGGATCATTTTTGCGCGCGAATCATTTGAAACAGCCAGGCCTTGGCATAGGCCCAATGGCGCTCCACCGTGCGCTCGGTCACGCCTATGTTTTCCGCCACCTCCTGATTGGTATACCCGCCGAAGAACTTCAGCACGACCACCCGCGCCTTTTCCGGATCCTCTGCTTGCAGCCTCTCCAAGGCCTCGTCAATCAGGAGAATTTTCTCATCCGGGGTGGTCGCGGCCAGTTCGAGCTGTTCGATGTCCAGCCGCACCTGATGGCCGCCGCGCTTCAGGCGGAACTTTCGGCGAGCATTCTCGATCAGGATGCGCCGCATGGCCTCCGCCGCCGCTCCGAAAAAGTGGGCGCGGTTCTGCCACGTGCGGTCGCCGTTACCGACGATACGCAGCCAAGCTTCATGCACCAACGCCGTTGGCTGCAACGTCTGGCCAGCGGCCTCTTGCGCCATCCGCGCTGCCGCGTGTCGGCGCAATTCATCGTAAACGAGCGGTAATAACTTCTCGGAGGCACCGCTGTCGCCTCGCCCCATGGCCTGAAGTACCTGCGTGATCTCGGTCATGAACTCGAACGGCTATGATGCTCAATTGTGCGTCCAACCTATCTGCCTTCTCAGATTCAAAGGCAAACACGGACGTTTATCCCATCTGACATACTCTTGCAGGAAAAACCTGTGCCGCGTCAGCGTAACTGCCTTCCTTCCCTTTCTCCGACAGGCGGCAGCAACTGGATAGACGTCGGCTGGTCGCGGTCGCAGGTGATCCTGCCGTTCGGGCTGGAGGAAATAAAAGCAGTAGGCGCGGCCGCCGCGAGATGGAGGGCCGAGAGCAGGACGCCGGCCCAGACGATTCGAAGAGAAGTGGTTTTCATATGCTCAGTGTGCGACAATTTCCAATCCGGGCGCGCGTGCGCCCGCCATCACTCCAGCACGAGAACAAATCCGCCGCGTGGCGGGAGGGTGAGTTCCATCTGCTGCCCGGAGGGAAGCTGCACCGGCACCTGGCGGAACGAGAGGTTGCCGGCGTCTCCATCCGTGATGAGCGTGCCGGAGCCGCGAACGGCGAGTTCGCCCAAGTTGAGCGCGAGTTTCTTCTCCGCCGCTTCGGCATTGATGCCGGCCACATACCAGCGGCCTTCGCCTTGGCGCGCCAAGACCGCGAACTTGCCGGGATAGCCGTCCAGGAACTTCGTGTCGTCCCACACGCTCGGGACGTGCTTGAGAAAATCACGCACGTAGTCGGGCGCCTTGGCCATGCCCTCCGGAATCTCCGCGTAGTGCTGGATGCCGGAGGTGAACAACACTGACAGCGCCAGCTCGAACGCGCTGGTCGTGCGGCGCTCGATCCGGTCGATGTGGTCGAGCACCATCGGTGTGAAATCCATCGGGTCGAAGACGTTGCGCGTGAACGGCAGCATGGCCGCGTGCGTGGCTTCCTGGTCGGCGTTGCGCTGCTCGAACGTCACATACTCGAGACCGCGGACCGCCTCCATCGTCATCAGGTGCGGATAGGTCCGCTGCCAGCCGCGCGGCAGCGTCGCGCCATGGAAATTCATCAGGAAGCCGTACGGCGCCGCGTCCTCGAGGAGATCGAGGTAGTAGTCGATCATCGACTGTCCGTCGCCGCCAAAGAAATCGATTTTGAGCCCGGCCACGCCCATCGCCTTCAGCCGGTCAAATTCCTTCAGGCGGCTTTCGTGCGTGAGCAGCAGGTTGCGCGGCGACGCGCTTGGTGGCGTCGTGTTCCAGTCGCCCGCCGAGTTGTACCACAACAGAATCCTCACGCCCTTGCCGCGGGCGTAGTCAACCAATTCCTTGACCTTGTCGTAGCCGATCCGCGTGTCCCAGCCCGCGTCAATCAGCGTGTAGCGCCAGCCCATCGCCGCCGCATAGTCGATGAAGCGCTTCTGCACGTCGTAGGTCGTGTTGCCATCCTTCAGCAGCGGCCAGCTCCACGAGGCCTTGCCGGGCTGGATCGACGCGTCCGCCGGCTGCGCCGGCTGGTCGGCCAGATCGAGGCCAAGCGTGGACTCCGCAATCAGCTTGAGATCGCCCACCACGACGATGCGCCAGGGCGTGAGCCACGGGAGTTTTGACTCGGGATTGGCCGCGCCGCCCGAGATGACTTCCCGCGGGTCGGCGAAGCCGACCGAATATTCCCCATCGGGAGACTCGGAACGCAGCCGCGTACCGCAATAGTTCCGTGACAGCGAACCCTCGCTCACCAGCAGCCAGGTGTCGCCGGAGCGAAAAAGCGCCGGGTAGACCCAGCCGGCGCCGAGCGTCGACGGCGTGCCGACCGGAATGTCCTTCTCGTAGTATTCCTCGTAGGCCGGGGTGGCCTGGGCCCAGCCGGATTTGGCGACGGACATCGGCTGCAGCCAGGCCCGCGTGCCCGGCAAGAAATGGAATGACGACACTTCCTCCTTCAGCCGGAGCGTCACGGCATTCGTCTCGGGAAAGCCGTAGCGAAACGCCACCCCGTCGTTGGACACCTGGAAGATGACGTCGAGCCTCTGCCCGGCGGCGGTCTGCAGATGAATCTCCTTCCGGTTCGCGCGGTAGGTGTTCACGCGCCGCTTGGCGGTGAGAATCTCGTAGCGGTCGCGCACCAAGGTCGTCGGGAACAGTCCCGCCAGACGCAGACCCTGGGAAAAATCGGCGTCTTCGCGCACGAGCCCGAGCCGGGATTCCTGCAGCACCGGCTGACCGGCAAGGCGGATCGCATAACGCGGCGCGCCCGCGCTGGTGAGACGGAAGTCAACGACCAGCCGGCCGTCGGGACTGGCGACGCTAACCGGTTTCGCATCCGGCACAGCGCTTTGCCCCGCGGCCAGCAGCGCCCCGGCGGGGAGAAGGAGCCACCCAAGGATCCTGAGTTTCATGAGTGCGGAGGAGCCACCGGCGGCGGCAGCAGATTGATGTACGTCGGCTGGTCGCGGTCGCAGGTGATCGTGCCGTCCGCGTAGTTGAGTTCGACGACCTGGATCAGGCTGCGGCGCCGCTCGTGGCCATCCTTGGCGCCGACCTGGATCGTGCCCATGCGGCCGGGATGGAGAAAATAGAAGCAATAGGCGCGGTCGCCGCTCACCACCACGCCCGGATGGCCGCCGTTCGCGCCGTCGTCCGGACCCTTGCCCGGCTTGTCCAGCAGGTTGCCCGCCTGCACCGTCCAGTGCAGCGCATCGTCGGACCGGTAGACCCCCAAACCTTTCCAGACGTCAACCAGCATCCAATAGCATCCTTTCCACTGGAAAACGTACGGCCCCTCGCCCGGCCGCTCGCCTACGCCGGTGACTTTCCCGCAGTCCGTCCACGTGGCGAGATCGGGGCTGTCGGCGTAGTAAATGGATTTGTTGTCGCGCTCATTGTTGTACCACAAACGCCAGGTGCCATCCGCGAGGCGGTGGACGCAGGGATCGATCACGCGGTCGGAGGACAGCTTCAGGGTGGATTCGTATTTCCACTTCAACAGGTCGGCGCTCGTCAGATGGATGATGTCGCGCGGGTGCTGCCAGTCGGTGAAGATACCCGGCACGATGGTGAGAAACATGTGGTAGGTGCCGCCAGCCTCGATCACCTCGGGCGCCCAATAAGTGTAGTCCTTTCCGCCGTAGCCGATGTCCGCCGTGCCGCGGTAGGTCCACGTGGCGCCGCCGTCCACCGATTCCGCGATGCCGATGGGCGTGCCGTGCACCCATGTGACCTGCATCACCAGATTGTCGGGCAGGTTGGCGCGCCGATCGGTGTAGAACATGAACCACTTTTTTTCGCGGCGGTTCCAGATAACGACCGGGTCGGCCGCGCCGTCGTAGACCGGGTCGCGGAACAGCGGCTTCGCCGCAACCTTGCCCGGAGGCGGATTCTCTTCCGCCGCGGCAAACAACCACGGGGTGCATAGAAGCCCCCAAAGTATGATGCGTTTCCAGCAAGCGGTTTTCATGGGATATTTTGCCCTGAGGCTGGAAACGGCCGTATCCGCGGGTTCACTTGGATTTCAGGACCAGCGTGTCGCCGGTGTCCTCGAGTTCGAAGAGGCGGGCCCGTTCGCGGGGAAAATCGTTGGGTGAGTGGAGGACAAGCATGAGCTGTCCGTCGAAGCGCCGGAAGATCATGCCGTGGCCTCCATCCTCACCGAACAGCGGCTCGGCGTTCTGCTCCCACGGTCCGGCGAGCCGGCCCGAAGGCGAGACGGCGATGCCCGTGGTGTAGCCGTACGCGCCGCCGCTGGACCAGATCATGAAAAGCTTGCTGCTCTTGCTGCGGAAAAGATACGGGCCGTCCGTGACGTGACAGCCCCACTGCTTTGATTTGATGCTCCACGGCGCGTCGCTGCCGTCGAACAGCTTGGTCGGCTCGCCCTCGACGTCCGACAGATCATCCTTGAGCCGGATGAATTCGACCGTGCCGTCCTTGATCTGCACCCATTCGTGGCAGAACACCATGTAGGGCACGCCGTCCTCGATCCACAGCGTGCCGTCGAGCGTCATCATGTCGGCGGGCGGATGCGCGCGGTTCTGGAAAGGCTGGAACGGGCCGAGCGGCGAGTCGGCCACCAGCACCTGCGAACCGCGCTTCACGCGCGGCAGCCAGTTGCGCCACTGCTCGGGCAGCTTGTCGTCGGTGTTGAACGTGGTGAAGAGGTAATACTTTCCCTGGTAGGCGTGCACCTCCGGCGCCCAGATGCCTCGCTGCGCCCAAAAGTCGGTGGGCGTCTCGAAGACCACGTACGGGCCCTCCCAGCTCTCCAGGTCGCGGCTCTTGTACGCGATCACCGCCGGCCGGCCGGCAGGGCCGCGCCGGTACGAGTTGTACAGATAGTAGGTCTGCGTCGGCGCATCGGGCAGGATGAAGACATCGCGCAACCGCACGTCGGCGAGCTTGACGCTGTGGACCGGCGGCAGGCCCGGCGCCGGTGCACCCGGCGCCGGGGCGGTCTGCGCGCGGGCGGTCCAGGCGCCGGCCAGCATCCCGCCAAGGACGAAACGCAGCAGCTTCATGCGGAGGCGCTCACAGCTCGAGCACCACGACGGACTTGGCCGGCAACGCGACGGTGAGCGTAGCACCAATAAGGATGGCGCCGGTGAACGGCACCGGACGCACCGCGTTGGGCGCATCGAACGTGTTGTGCGCATTCATCGCCGCCGCGGTCAGGATGCGGCCGGTGACGGCCTTCGCCGCGAGGTCTTCCAGGGTGCAGGTGACCGTGACCGGCTGCTGTGGATCCGTGTTGACGAGAGAGAGGTGAACCTTGCCGGCGGCGTCGCGCGAGGCCGAGGCGCTGACCGCGGGAATCGCCTGGTCGCCCAGCTTGTAGTCGGGCGTGGTCAGCTCGACGGGCAGCGACGTGGCGCCCTGGTGGACCTTGTACATTTCAAACACCCAGTAGGTCGGCGTGACGGTCATCTTCGGCCCGTCGGTCAGGATCATCGTCTGGAGCACGTTCACCATCTGCGCGATGTTGGCCCCGGCCACGCGGTCGGCGTGCTGGTGGAAGATATTGAAGTTGAGTCCGGCGACGATGGCGTCGCGCAGCGTGTTCTGCTGGTAGAGGAAGCCCGGATTGGTGCCCGGCTCGACATCGTACCAGGTGCCCCACTCGTCGACGACGAGGCCGACGCGCTTCTGCGGATCATACTTGTCCATGATGGCCGAGTGCTTCGTGAGCAGCTCCTCCATGCGCAGCGTGTTCCGGAGCGTCGCAAACCAGGCCGCCTCGTCGAATTCGGTGGCCGAGCCCTTCTTCTGCCAGTTGCTGGTGGGCAGCGTGTAATAATGGAGGGACAGGCCGTTCATTTGTTTTGCCGCCATGGCCATGACCACGTCGGTCCAGTTCATGTCGCCGCCATTGGAGCCGCCGGCCACGCGGTAGATGCGGTTGCCCGGATAGTTTTTGATGAAGGTATTGTAGCGGCGGAACTCGTCGGCGTAATACTCCGGCCGCATGTTCCCGCCGCAGCCCCAGCTTTCATTGCCGACGGCGAAATAGGGCACCTTCCACGGCTTGTCGTGGCCGTTCTTCCGCCGGAGGTTGGCCATGGGCGAGTCGGCGTCGGAGGTCATGTACTCCACCCATTCCATCATCTCCCGCACCGTGCCGCTGCCGACGTTGCCGCAGACGTAGGGCTGGGTGCCGATCTGCTCGCAAAAGTCCATGAACTCGTGCGTGCCGAAGCTGTTGTCCTCCACCACGCCGCCCCAGGTGGTGTTGATCATCTTGGGCCGCTGCTCGCGCGGGCCGATGCCGTCCTTCCAGTGATACTCGTCGGCGAAGCAGCCGCCCGGCCAGCGCACGTTGGGCACGTGGAGCTCGCGCAGCGCGTCGACGACGTCGTTGCGGATGCCGCGCGTGTTCGGGATCAACGAATCCGGGCCGACCCAGACGCCGCCGTAGATGCAATGGCCGAGGTGCTCGGCGAACTGGCCGTAGATATTGGGGTTGATCACGGGGCCGGGCTGGCCGGCCTTGAGGACGAGCGTGGCGCCCGGGGGGGCGGCCTGCGGCGCGGAGGGTTGCGCGCCCAGCGGGATGGCTGCGGCGAAGAGACCGGCCAGCAGCCAGGGGGTGAGGTTTGGAGTTTTCATGGAAATCCAGAGTGAGTGCAAAATGGTTCGTCCGTTCAAGTTTCCTTCAGCGCGCGGTCGGCGGGCGAGTCCGCGCCCGACCAGATCCGGCGCTGCGTCCAATCGGCGGGCGGGTCGCGCCAGAAGGGGTGCGAGGCCGGCAGGCCCAGCGGATGAAACACCAACGTGCAGAGATAAAGGCTGCCCGTGCTGATGTAGGGCTCGGCGAGCGACGGTTGATGTCCCGCCAATCCGGCCCGCAGCCATCCGCTCGCATCAAAGGTGCCGGCCGGCTCGAGCGTCCGACGGATCACCGCGGTCAGGGCGCCCCGGGCCTGGGCGGGAGCGACTTCCGGCGGCAGCGCCCCACGCCACGCCTGGTGCGCCAGATGGTGGAACGCGCCCGCCCGGTACGCCATCGAGCGCCCCAGTGCCGGGAAGGATCCGTCCGGCGCGATAAGCCGCTCCTGGATCGCCGCGTAGCGCACGCCGCGGGCGGTCACCCGTGCCAGATGGGACTGCCAGCGACCCGTGACCGGCTGCAGAGCCGTCAACACCGTGACCAAAAACGGTTGGATGACGTAGCTGTTGTAGTAATCCCAGTGGAAATCATTCCCGTCGCCGTACGCGCCATCGCCCTTGTACCACGATTCGTGGGCGGACAGCGCCCGCTCGACCGGTTCCGCCTGCCACTCCGCGCCAGCCGACGCGAGAAACGCCTCAATCATGGCCGGGAACAACAGCCAGTTATTGGGACCCGGTTGAATCTGCCGGGTGGCACGCAGGGCGGCGATCACGCGTGTCTTCACCTCCGGCGGCAGGGGACGCCACAGCGTCTGCGGGGCCAGAACAAGCCCGTAGGCAAGGAAGGCAGCGTCAACCAGCGGTTGCCCCCCTCGGGTGAAGTTCAACGCATCGGGCGAAGCCGGGGCTGTGGCGTGGTCCAACCCGCGGCGCACGAGATCGCCGAGCCTCGCCCCCAATGCCGCCTCCTCGCCGGGTTTCTCAGGCAGTTCGATCCACGGAGCCAGACCCGCCACCGTTCGTCCGAACGCCTCCAGGTGCGCGTAGTCCGTCCGCGGCCGGTCCGCAGGGGCCGCCGGAGCCTCGACCGGCATGCGGGCTCGCAGCGTCTGTGCGGCCAGATTCTCGAGCACCGGTTCGCAGACGCGCCGCATCATCCCGAGCCAGTACGCGCGATCATCCTGCCCTGCAGCCGCCGGGCCCGCTCCCGGATCGGGCGCCGCGGCGGAGGCCGGGCCGGCCAAAGCCGCCAGCAACCCGCCCGCCACGGCGCGCCGAATGAAATCGCGCCGGTCGGTCAAATCCGCGGAAGGGGTCGTGTGCGGGTTCACCACGGGATTCTAGGGCCATTCCAGCACCAGCAGCGAAACAGCCTGCCGGGGCAGAGTAAATGTCAGTGTCACTTGACTGTCATGCATGAGAATTGTGGCGGGCACTTCCAGCCGTTCCAGCCGCCCGGCTTTTTCGAGTTGCGCGTATTGCTCCGGCGTCGGCGCTGGCGGCGAGCCCATCCGCTGCCAGGCGGCAAACGCGTTGCTGTGCGTCGCGTCGAGGCGGTAATGCGCCAGCCGCGCCTGCCTGGCCGCCGTGGGCAGTCCGTCCACGGTCAGCTCCACCGCGGCGTCGGGGCCGGGCACGTCGTCGTCGTGATAATGCCAGACGAGCACGGTGAGGCGGTTCCGGTCCAAGCTGGCCAGCGCCGACACGTCCGGCGCGCCGCGCACGCCGTCCTGAAGGATGGCGTCCAGCGGCACTTCGCCGGAGCTGGTCACCGCCACGCGCCGGCCGCTCATCCGGCTGAACATGCGGAAGACGTTGAGCACGGGCTTGTCGAGACCATTGCTGGCCAGCGAACGGAAACCGGCAAAATACGGTTGGTTCTCGAACTCAAACGCCCAAGTCAGCGCGCCCTCAAGATTCACGTCGTGCCGGTCGGCCAGATCATGGATGCGGGCGAAGCTCGCCGCAGTGTAGCTGGAGTACATCGTGCCGTTGCGGTAGCCGAGCTGCGGTCCCTGGCAGGCGGCGCAGCCCTCAGGGTCTGATTCGCCGATCACGATGGGCGTGTGCTTCAACTCCGGATACGAGGCGACGATCTGGAAGCCGCCGTCGATGGTCCGGAGCTGGTTGGCGATGCCCATGCGCACGTGGCCGTCCACAAACACCGGCGCGCCTTTGGCATGGAACGACACGAAGTCGAGGGGCGTGCCGGTCTGTCCCGTCGCGTAATTCGTGCCGCGCAGGCAGTGTTCGAGAAAGTCCTTCATCCACGGCCCGCCATTCCCGGCGCTGTCGGGTCCTCCCACGCGCGCATCAGGCAGTGCGCGCCGAACGGCGGCCACGGCGTAGTCGTGGAGTTTCCGAAACTCTTCCGGCGTGCCGCGCCAGTAGCCGATGTTGGCCTCGTTCCATACCTCCCAGTACCATTGCTCAACCTCGGCGCGGCCGTACTTCTCCACGCAGTGCCGCACCCACTGGTGGACCAGTTCACCCCACTTCGTGTAATCCTTCGGCGGCCAGGCCCAGCCGGTGTAGATCTCGTCGTATTTCGCCGCCGGCGTCCAGTGATGCTGATACGGCTCCGGTTTCACCGAAAGCGCCTTGGGCATGAAACCGATCTCGACGTACGGCCGCACGCCGCGCGCGAGGTAGGTGTCGAAGATTCCGTCGACGATGGTCCAGTCGTACACCGGGTTGCCCGACGCGTCCTCGGTGCAGACGTTGGTGCTACCCCATTTCAACGCGGGTGTGCCGTCGCCGGTGCAGAGCAGGTTGTGGGCGCGGAAGTACACCGCTTGCGGTTGCAGTTCGCCGAGTTCCGCGACGAGCTTCCGGCCGTTCGGCATCGTGGCGTAATTCGGCTCGTCGGCACCGAAGAACCGCCAGATCGGGCGCAGCGCCCCCAAGGGGCGGGATGCCTCCACGCGGATGGTGACAGGAAAGGCGACGGATGGAGTCGGTCCCGCGGATGGCGGGTCGTCCGCCAGCAGCCGGGAGATGCCCCCAAGCAGGAGGACCATCAGCGCGAGGACCAAGATCGAGGCGCGCCTCATTCCTTCCGATGCTGAGCCAAATTCGGCTGTGGGCAATTTCGGACTGATCTTCTTTTGAATCACGAAGGAGCTTCCCCGGTCCGCGCGCGACGATGCGACTCAAGGATGCCCGGTTCGAGACTCAGTACCGCATGAGCTTGGCGCGGATCAGCGCGCCATTGGCCGAGAACACCAGCCCGCCCGAGGTGAAATCGCCGACGCGCAGGTTCGTCTGCGTCCAGCCGCCGTTTTCGTAGCGGCCCTCCTCGACGAGGAGAAACTGGGCGCCGGTGTAGGCCGAACCCATGGCGGGCTTGAAATCCAGCGCGGCATCGAATCCCGCGATCAGAAATTCATCCGGGCCCAGCTGGCCGACGAGGACGCGGCCCGCTGGGACTGGCGTCACCGGCTGACCCGTGAACCGGTTGGGCGGACGGAAGCGCACAAGAATGTCATAACCGTCAAAGTAGAGCATGTGCCCGGGAATGGATTCCTCCTCGACGGCGGCCTGCAATTTGCCCGCGGCCTGCAGGTCCGCAATGGCCGGCAGGGCCGCCCCAAGGATCCGGAAATTCGCCGCCATGTCGGTGAAACCCGCGCCGAGCTCGTCGCCGGGGCCGGCATCCATGCCGAACGGGCTGAACCCGATCGCCGAAAAATCCCCCAAGGCATAGAAACAGAAGCGCGCGAACGTCGGCCCACGTCCCGTCTCCACCACCAGCAGCGGGTTATCCGGCCGGGCGTACCGCGATAGGATCATCCGGTAGATGATCGGCGACTGGTGGTAGATGTCGGGGCCGATGAGATCAATGTCCGGCGCCGTCGCCTTCCACAGGTTGATCATGTGCGACTGGGGCCCACCGCTGGGATAGCTGTCACCGGGCCGGTCAAATTCGAGGAACCGGTCGTTGGTCCCCTCCCCGCCCATCCACACGTTGACAAAGGTCGGCAGCGGATAGACCTCCTTGCCGGCCCGCGCCACGGCGTTGATGTAGCTGGAAAGGTGGTAGCCGGTGAACATCTCCTCCGCCCGCACGCCAAAGACCTCCCGCCATGTGCCCGGCGTTTGGTGCAGGGCCGCCACGAGCTGCGCCGGCACGGCGCCATTGAACAGCCGTGTGGTCTCCGGCGCGTAGTCGCGCACCGACCCGAGGAGGCCCGATTCGTTTTCCACCTGCATGAGGATCACAGTGTGGTCGCTGCCGTCGATTTCCTTCAGATGCTTCATCAGCTCCGCATAGGCGCGCCGGTCGGCGTCCAGCGTCGCCGGCCCGTGCGGTGACAGCACCCGGATCGGCCGGCCGCCGTAGTCGAGCACGCGCGGGAAGCGCTGGGGATCGTCCTTCACCCACGTGGGCACGTAATCCATGGCGCCGTTCTTGTAGGTGCCGAACCACAGCGGGATGGCCCGCAGCCCCTGGGAGCGCAGTCCGCGGATGATCGGGTCGACCCCGCTGAAATCAAATTTGCCCTCGGCCGGCTCGATCTGCCCCCAGTAGATGGGGAACTCGACCGTGTTCAGGTGCATCGCCTTGAACTTCGGCCAGGCGCGCTCCATGCGCTCCGGGAAGCCGGTGGCATTGCCCACCTGGCCGCCAAGGATGATGAATGGTCTGCCGTCGACGATCAGCTGCGTGACGGCCCCGCGCTTTTCGAGGTGCGGCAGGCCGGCGTCCGCGGCGGATGCGCCAACAGGAAGGGATGCGAGGAGGGCGGCGGCCACCAGGCGGGCCAGGAGATACGGAAAGCCAACGGATTGAGAGCACATGAGGAAAACGGGGTTGAGTTCTGGGTTTTGGGTTTCGGGGCGAGGAGCTCGCTCAGGGTTCGGCGCTGACAATTCCGGGTTCAGGGTTGACGGCGATGGAGCGAAGGGTGACGGATGCGGGTTGGTGGCTTTCCGCACTGGCGGTCAGGCGAATTTCGCCGGCCTGGCTGGTCGTCTGCACCACGGCGAGGGCCAGACCGTGGAAAGCGTGGCGACGCGGTGCCTCCTGTTCTAGGAGAGAGAGGGATAAGGGCACGACCACCAACACCGCACGCCATCCGATCCTGAGTGGGGCCGACCCGAGGGGTCGCAAGGTCATGGTCCTTAATTAAACCAGTCCGAGTGGAAGGGAAAACCGGATTCTGCGTTTTTCGTCGGACAGTTTGAATTCCGCACGATGCCCGGTGGCATCCCCAGCCACCGGCGCACCTCACTTTTCGAGTGTCGTCTGCGTCAGTTGAAAGTTACTCTCCAGCCGGAGGTCGCGCGACGAACCGCCGACCAGGATCCTGAAGGTCCCCTGCTCCGCGAGCCAGCCGCGCTGGCTCGGATCGTAGAAGGCAAAGGCGCGCCGTCCGAGCGGGATGGAGACGGTCTGCTTCTCGCCCGGCTTGAGGAACACTTTCCGGAAGTCCTTCAACTCCTTGAAGGGCCGCGGCAGACTGGGACTGGCTTGGTGCACGTACACCTGCGCCACCTCGGCGCCTTCGCGCGCGCCGGTGTTGGCGAGGTCGAACTGCACCGTCACGACCGGGTCTTTCGGATCCGCGCCGGCGACGAGCTGGAGGTTCGAGTAGGCAAAGGTGGTGTAGGAAAGGCCGAAGCCGAAGGGGAAGAGCGGCTCGATGGTTTTGGTGTCATACCAGCGGTAGCCGACGAGCAGTCCCTCGTCGTAGCGTTCGGTGCCGCTTTCTCCCGGATAGGCACGCGTGCCGCCGGCGTACGCCGGTGTGTCCTCGATCCGCTGCGGAAACGTGCAAGGCAGCTTGCCCGAGGGATTCACGTCGCCAAAGAGAAGGCGGGCGAGTGCGTTGCCGCCCTCCATGCCGCCGTACCACGCCTGCACGACCGCCGGCACCCGGTCCAGCCACGCGTCCATCTCCACCGGGCCACCCGAGACCAGGACGACGATCGTCCGCGGATTGGCCTGCACCACTTGTTGGATCAGGTCGTCCTGCGCGTACGGCAGCTTCAGGTCCCTGCGATCGACGCCCTCACAATCGAAGGTACCGTCATGATTCAGGCCGCCGACCACGATGGCCACGTCCGCCGCCTTGGCGGCGCGCACGGCGCGCTCGACCAGCCCGGGCTCTGCCTCCTTCCGGTAACCCGGAGAATAAGTGACATTCACGTGATCGCCCACCCGGCGCAGAATGCCTTCGAACGGGGAGATCTCATAGAAGGCCTTCATGATCGTGCTGCCGCCGCCGTGGGCCTGCAGGCGCACGGCGTTCTCTCCGATCACGGCGATTGAAGTGATCTTGTCGGGATTGAGCGGGAGCGTGCCACCATCGTTCTTGAGCAGGACCATGGCTTCCTCGGCGACGCGCCGGGCCGCCTGTTGATGCGCCACGGTGTTGATCGAGCCCTCCGGACGGGCGTCGAGGACGTGCGTGGCGATCATGACACGCAGGTTGCGCCGGACTTTCTCGTCGAGCACCGCCATCGGGTATTCACCCTTCTGCAACCCCGCGAGGAACGGGCGAGCGAGGTAGAACTCGTCGTAGGGCTTGTTCGTGCCCATTTCGAGGTCGAGGCCGTTGAGCGCCGCCTGGCGGGTGTCGTGCGTGCCGTTCCAGTCCGACATGACCAGGCCCTTGAAGCCCCACTCGCCCTTCAGGACCTGATTGAGCAGGTAATCGTTGTGGCAGCAGTGCTGCCCGCGGAGCATGTTGTAGGCGCCCATGACCGCCCACGCGCCGGCCTCCTGCACGGCGGCCTGAAAAGCCGGCAGGTAGATCTCGCGCAGCGTGCGTTCGTCCATCTCCACGTTGATCGAGGCGCGCTGGGTCTCCTGGTTGTTGGCGGCGAAATGTTTCACGCATGAAGCCACGTCGTGCGACTGCACGGCGCGGATGTAGCTCACCACCAGTCGCGAGGTGAGGAAGGGATCCTCGCCGAGGTACTCGAAGCTGCGGCCGTTGAGCGGCGTGCGCATGATGTTCACGCCCGGCCCCAGCATGATGTCCTTGCCGCGCTTGCGGGCCTCCTCGCCGATGACGTCCCCGTACGCCCGCGCGGCGTCCGGATTCCACGTGGCCGCCAGCGCGATCGCGACGGGCAGATAGGTCGAAAAGTCGTCGGTCCGGCCCCCGGGATTAAACGTGTCCACATCGACGTCCTCGCGCACGCCGTGCGGGCCGTCGGACGTCCAGCGCCGGGGCAGGCCGAGCCGCGGGACCGCCGCGATGGAAAATTTGGTGCCGGCATGCACGAGGGAGATCTTCTCCTCGAGCGTCAGGCGCGACAGCAGGTCCTCGACGCGCGTCTCGACCGGCTGCGCCGCGTCGAGGTAGGGCGGGCGTTCCTGCGCTCTCGCAGGGACGGCCAGCAGGGTCAGGGCAATAACGCCGACGGACAGGGTGCGGCGATCAGGGTGATTCATGGCGCAGGGGCAGGGTGAAAGATTTTCCAGGGCTTCACCGCCCGCCGGCGGCTTCAGGCGCCTGACCGGTCGGCCAGTACACCGTGTAACGCTGGTGGTGCAGGCGGTAGAAAGGAATGAGCGTGAGGTCCCGCGGCCGGCCGATGCCCTCGGTCCTGAACGTCAGCGGCTCGCCGGACACGGGCTTGAGCGCCGCGAGGATGCCGGCGGGTTCCCCGATCAGCGTCGGTTCGGGCGGAGTCGGCCACCCTCTGAACTGCTGTTGGTCGGCCGCATACTGTCCCCCGGCCGGCATGCCGTTGGTCCCCAGTGCGCCCGCCAGCAGGATGGGGCCGTCAAAGATCGCCACGATCTTCGGGTCGCCTGGGAGGGCTTCCGTACGCAGGGTCATGGGCAGACCGATCTCGACCAGATCCCCGTCCCTCCATTCGCGGGTAAGCGGCACATAGCCGGAGGCGTCCGGTGCCGCCTCGACCACTCGGCCATTCACCCTGACCGTGATGCCCGGCTGGCACCACGCGGGCTGGCGTACCTTCAGCGATAGCGTCAACGGCTGCCGGGCCTGGATGTGCAGGCGGGTGGCCGGTTCCTCCGGAAAAGCGGTTTCCTGGCGGATCACCAGGCCGCGCTCGGACCAAGTCAGCTCCGAGGCGATGAACAGGTTCACGTAAAGGGAGGCCGCGTCGTGCGCGTAGATCATTTCGCCGTATTTCGCATGGTTCTCCATGCCGGTGCCGACGCAGCACCAGAACGAGTTGTCCGGCGTCGAGTAGGTCTTGAAGAGCCCAGGCTTCATCGAAATGAAATAGGTGAACATGCCTGTGCATGGATCCTGCGAGGCGAGGATCTGGTTGTAGAGCGCCCGCTCGTAGAAATCCATGGTCTCGATTGACGGTTCCCAGGCGAACAGGTGCTCCGTGAGCTTGAGCATGTTGTAGGTGTTGCAGGTCTCGGCCGTGACCGGGCTGAGGTGTTTGGCAAAATCAGCGACGGGAAAGAAATGCTCGTCGTCGCTGTCGCCGCCGATCGCGTAGGAGCGCTTCAACGCCACCTGCCGCCAGAAAAAGCGCGCAATGTCGCGGTATTCCTCCCGGCCGGTCAGCTCGTATTCGCGGGCCGCACCGGTGATCTTGGGAATCTGCGTGTTGGCGTGCAGGCCGTCCAGCCGGTCCTCCCCGCGCGCCAGCGGCGCGAACACCGCCTGGTGGTTGAACGCCTGCGCCAGCCGCAGGTGATCGGGATTGCCGGTCACCGCATACAGGTTGGCAAGCACCTCGTTCATGCCGCCGTGCTCGTTTTTCAGTGCGCCCTGCATCTGCTCGGGCGTGAGGCGGTCGACGCGGAACTTCACCCATTCGGCCAGGCGCTGCAGCACGTCCAGCGCCTGCGCATTGCCCGTGTGCACGTGCACGTCGAGCAATCCGGCCATGATCTTGTGCATCGTGTACCACGGCGCCCACACGGGCTTCTGTGCGTCGACGAGGTCGAAGAACGATTCGGGAAAGGCCGACAGGTAGCCGGCGTGATAACCCTGCCCGACCATCTTGTCCTGGCACTTCGCCAGCTCGGCCACGAGCAGGGCCGTGCGGGCCTTCAATCGCTCATCGCCCGTGGACGCGTACATCAACGAGCAGGCGGACAGGTAATGTCCCAGGGTGTGCCCGCGCAGGCCGCTGCCGGGACTCTCCCAGCCCCCCAAGGCCGGGACGTAGGAGTCAATGCCGGCGGTGACCCGAAACATGAGCAGCAGGCGGTCCGGATCCAGCGACAGCAGATACTGCCGGTCCAGCTCCTGGGCCTCCTTGAACGGACTGTCGAGCAGCCGCACCTGCGCGAGATCAAAACCGGCGACCTGGCTGACCGCGGCGGGAGCAGCTGCGGCGGACAGCGGCACGAACTGAATCATAACAGCCATGAATCCGAGGTGGTATATTTTCATTGCGGCGGGAGGGGCGGCAGGCAGCCCCTGTTTTCATGTTTATTCGAAGGTGAGGTCGATCGCGTCGCCGCGATAGCGGACGGAGCGGTCCGGCTGCGGAGCAAAGCTGAATCCGACTGGTTTCTGTTTCGAAACCAGGATTACCTGGAGGGTCCTCTCCGCCAGCATGCCCGGGAAAGTTCCCGTGCGGGCGCCGATATGCAGCGTTCGGCTGGTGTCATGCCAGCGGAGCGGAATGCGCGCGAACGCGCCCCGCTCATAGCCGTTGGTCAGGCCGTCGTCCTCGTAGAGCGTGAACGTCCCGTTGGCGCCGGCATAAACGCAGAGCGTGATGGGATCGGCCGGCTTCTCGCCGGTGTACTGCAGCTCGGGGCCGAACGGAATGATCGCTCCGGCCCGCACGTACAGCGGGATCGCATCGTACGGCGCGGCCGCCTCGATCGTCTGACCGCCGGACAGTGACGCCCCCGTCCAGAAGTCATACCAGCCCGCCGCCGCCGGCAGGTAGACCGGCCGGCTCCGCACCTGGTATTCCGTCACCGGGTTCACCAGCAACGCCGGCCCGAACATGTACTCGTCGCCGATCTCCCGCGCCTTCGCGTCGGCGCGAAAATCCATGACCAGCGCGCGCATGATCGTGCCGCCCTCCTGCGTCACCGCGCCGGCCAGCGAATAAAGGTACGGCAGCAGCCGGTAGCGCAGCCGGTCGAACTTGAGCTGCGCCTGGTAGGCCGGTGACGACTCGCCGCCAAACTGCCACATCTCGCGATACGGAAACTCGCCATGCGTGCGCAGCAGCGGCGTGAAGGTGCCGAACTCGAACCACCGCGTGTTCAATTCGCACCATTCCTCGGCATCCGCCGCGGTGGGTTTCCCGTAGATGGGGTCACCGTTGCTGTCATCGCCTAGGTTCGGCGCGAAACGGCGGGGGACGGAGAAGCCGCCGATGTCCATCGTCCAGTAGGGCAGCCCCGACAGGCAGAAGCCCAAGCCGGCCGGGATCTGCTTCCGCAGCGCCGTCCAAGTCGAGCTGGTGTCGCCGGACCAGACGGCGGTGGCATAACGCTGCTGTCCGGTGAAGCCGGAGCGAGTCAGGATGAAGACGCGCTGGTCGGGCGCGGCCGCGCGCTGGCCCTGGTACACCGCCTCGCTGTTCAGCAGGGGAAACGCGTTCAGTACGCGCGAGCCCGGCCCCAACGCCGTCGGATTCATGTAATCGCGCTGGTGGTCGAGCGTCGGATTGCGGGTGAGGTCCGGTTCCGACGCATCCAGCCACCAGGCGTCGACCTGCTTGCGGAACAGCTCGCGTTCGATCTGCGACCAGAAGAGCTTCCGCGCGTCGGGATTGAACGCATCGTAGAACGTATAGGGAAAACCGACCCAGTCGCGGATCTTCTCCTGCAGATTGCGCTCGTAGAGGAAACCGCGCGCGTGCATCTCCTCAAAGTTCTTGGTGCCGGGATAGAATTTCGGCCAGACGGAGATCATCAGCCGGGCGTGTTGGTCGTGAATCGCCCGCACCCAGCCCTCGGGATCGGGGAAGCGTGCCGGATCGAATTCATGCGAGCCCCAAGCGTCGCCCTTCCAATAAAACCAGTCCTGCACGATGTTGTCGAAAGGGATGCCGCGGGAGCGGAAGTCCTTGACCACGTCCAGCGCCTCCTGCGCCGTTCGGTAGCGCTGCCGGCTCTGCCACAGGCCGAAGACCCAGCGCGGGATCATCGGCGCCTCGCCCGAGAGGCGGCGGTAGCCGGCGACCACCCGATCGAGATCCGGACCGTAGACAAAATAGTAATCGGTCCCCTCGCCCACCTCGGACCAGAGCGAGGTGGCGGCATCCGCCGCCGGGGTTTTCCAGCGCAGCTGCACGACCGGCGGATTGCCCGCCCGGCTCCAGTCGAGCCGCAGCGCGTAGCGCCGGCCGGCCTCCAGGTGCACCCGCGCCAAGTCGTACCACGGCAGCCACTCCTGCCGCCAGTGGTCGGCGACGAGCTGGCCATCGACCCAGAGTTTGATGCCGCCGTTGGAGTAAGTCTGGAACTGGTAATCCCCGTTCACCTCCGGCACCACGCTGCCCTCCCAGCGCACGCTGATGTCGCCCGACGGTGGCAGCTTGGGCTGGATGGCGGTGTTGGGAATGAAGCCCCGGCCGAACGGCATGACGTCAACGCGCTGGTCGATCTGCTGCGCGGCCGGCCGGCCAAAGCCGGCGTCGGCGTAGTAGGTGCCGGTGAGGCCGCCCGGCTTGCCGTCCGCGTCGCACAGGCGTGCGGCCGGGATGGGTTCGAAGGGACGCAGATCGCCGAACCGCGTGTACGAGGGATTATCCCAGAGAATGCCGTAGCCGCGGCTGGAGACCAGGAACGGCACGGCCACCGTGCCGTTGTGCTGCCACAGGTCGAGATCGTAGCCCTTGAGATTGACCAGGCCGAGCTGGTTTTCTCCGAGACCATACAGCGCCTCGTCCGCGTTTGGTTCCCAAGTCTGACGCACGTGATACGTCTGCTCGCCCTGCACCGCCGCGGCGGTGATTTCCCGGCCTCCCTTCTTCTCAGCCAGAATCGGCTGCCCGGCGGAGTCGAGGAACGTGATGGCACCCGTTGCGAGATCGACCTGCACTTTGAGCTGCGCCGTGCTGAGCGTGGCCACGCCCTCCGCCGTCGTCAGCTCCCAGCGCGGAGCCGGTCCCCCGGCGGGTAACACCGCAAGGCTGGAATGGGCGAAGAACGGGCGATACTTCGCCGCGGCCACCCGCACGATGTTGTCCGCGCGGATCTCGATTTTGAGGAAGGTGTCGCCGATCGGGACGACGATGCCGTCGGCCAGCTTTTCCAGCTCGGGCGCGGCGCGCAGCGACGGGGCCAGGAGCAGAGCGAGCGCCGCTGTGGCGGCAAGCACGGGGGTTCGACCGAAAGGTGCGTGCATGGGTGAGGAAAGGACGCCAGCTTGCCGCAGGTCGGCCGGCCCCGCCAAGCAATTCTTTGCGACAACCCGCGCGATGCCTTTCCCACCCGCCGGAAGAATAAAATGTCAACTATTAGCTGACATCAAACAATCGCCCAGTGCGTGGTTCACGGAGGATTACTCCCCGTGGACGGAGCGACGTCCTGCGCTTTTGGCGAGAGATACGGCGCCAGCGGATTCACCTTGAGGCTCTTCAGGCCGGCGATCACGCATTGCGCACTGAGCTCGGCCCCGGCGGCGCTGGTGTGCGTGTGCGGATCGCCAAACAGCGGATCCACTTTCTCCGGCCCGAGTTCATCGTAGTGCCGCGCGATGATCTCGTTGAGATCAACAAACGCCGCGCGCGATGCCCTGGCCACCGCTTCCGCCCATCCGGCGTAATCCGCCTTGCTGCGAACGATTTTGCCCTCCTGCCAGGTTTTTCTCGGCACGAGCGAGCACACGACGGGCGTAGCGCCCTTCGCCCGGGTGTCGGCAATGAATCTCCGCAGATACCAGCCATAGGTGTGCACGACCTCGTGCTGCCTGGTCAGCAGGTTGTCGATTTCCTGGGTCTCCTCGCCGACGCCCTTGATCGTGCCGCGGGCGCGGGAAGTGTCGTTGATCGCCCCGCCGTCGTTGGTGCCGAATTGCATCAGGACGAAGTCGCCCGGTTTCACCATCGCCAGGACGCGCTCCCAGTGTCCGCTGGTGTAATAGGAGCGGCTGCTGGTTCCCCCCACGGCCCGGTTCACCACATTGATCCTCGCAGGGTCGAAATAGGCGACGAGGGGCTCGCCCCAGCCCAGCTGGTTGTTCGCACCATCGCCCCGGCCGTTGCGGACGGTGGAGTCGCCGATGAGGAAAAGCGTCGGCAGTTGAGGATTCGCCGGCTCGGGCAGATGCAGCCAGGCCAGAAAATCCGGGGCGCGGGCCAACCCGGATGCGGCGGGAGCCACCTCCCTGCCCTGATCAGAAAGAACGCGGTCCAGCGGATGGTTGCCGAGCGCCTTGAGCCCGGACACGACCGAAGCCGCGTTGAGCCTGGCGCCGTCCGCGTTGGTGTGCGTGTGGTCGCGGGGGAAGAACTTCTTCACCGTTTCCTCGCCCATTTTCTCATACTGGTCGGCGATGATTGCGGTGGTGTCGACGAACGCCACGCCCTCGCTCTTCGCGATTTCAGCGGACCAAGGACCGTATTCGCCCGGTCCGCGCTCCACCTTGCCGTCCTTCCAGATGTTGCGGACCGTGGGTGACAGCACGATGGGCATGGCGCCCTTCGCCCGGGTGTCGGCAATGAATTTCCGCAGATACCAGCCGAAGGTGTGCACGACCTCGTGCTTTTTCGTAATGATGTTGTCGATCTCCCTGGTCTCCTCGCCCAGCCCGGGCAGCGAGCCGCGGGCGCGCAGCGGATTTTTCGAGCCCGGCGGCTCCTCGTTGACCGCCCCGCCGTCGTTGTGGCCGAATTGGATCAGGACAAAGTCGCCTGGTTTCAGGTCAGCGAGAACTTTGTCCCACCATCCCTCCGTCAGGAAGGTCCGGCTGCTGCGGCCGCTGCGGGCCCGGTTGGCGACGTTGATCTTCGCCGGGTCGAAATACGCCGGGAACGGCAGCGCCCAGCCGACCGCCACGCCGTCGTCGCTGGCGGCGGTGGAATCACCGATGACGAAAAGCGTCGGCAGCTTTGGATCAAGCGGGGCCGGGGCGGTCTCGGGTGGCGGCGGCGCAGACGGCGCCCCGGCATTCTGCCCGGGCAGCACGACGGCGGGCAGACCGGACACGAGCAAAAGGAACAGCCCGACAGTTCGTCCCGCGGTGTTCATGGTGGGCGGCGCCACTTCGCGGTTACGGCACGACCGTGCTCTGGAGTGAAATCTCCGCGGCGGCGAGGCCGTCGGACTGTGCCTTGAGGGTGATGACCCCCGGTTCGCCGGCCTTGGTGCGCACAACGACAAGGGCGAGTCCGTTGTAGGCTTTGCGCTCCCTGGCTTGGAACGGCTCGAAGCTGGTGGCATCGCCGTTGTCGACGGCCACGATTTCACCCGGACCGGCAATCTCAAATTTCACGAGATTTTTCGAGCGCGGCACGAGCAGGCCGGCCTGGTCGGCGATGGTCACCGTGACGAAGGAAAGATCGGAGCCGTCGGCCGTGAGCGCGGCGCGATCGGCTGTGAGCATCACCTTGGCCGCGGGGCCGGTGGTTTTCACGACATCCTCGGCCCATTTCCGGCCGTGCTGGTACGCCACGACACGCAGTTCGCCGGGCTCGTACTTCACCTCATTCCAGCAGAGCCGGTATTCGAGCGGCCCCCGCTGCTTCCGGCCGAGGGACTTCCCGTTCAGGAACAACTCGGCCTCGTCCCCCGAGGTGTACACCTGCACGGGCGTGACCTGGCCGACGCGCTCGGGCCAGTTCCAGTGCGGCAGGAGGTGCGCCATCGGGAAATCCGGCCGCCACCGCGCCTGGTAGAGGTAGTACCGGTCCTTGGGGAAGCCGGCGAGGTCGATGATGCCGAAGTACGAGCTGCGCGAGGGCACCTGGATCCGGCCGAGCTCCTTCAGCTCCTTCGCCATCCGCGCCTGTTCGGCAGGATCGGAGAAATTGAGCAGGTTGGTCACGTCGGCATTGTAGGGCGTGGGCTCGCCGAGATAATCAAAACCCGTCCAGACGAACTCGCCCGCGGCAAACGGCGCCTCGTCCAGCCCCTTGAACTCCACGTCCGGCCGCAGTGCCCAGCGCGGCGCATAGCGGTCATACGAGCTCACCTGGAAATCGGCCCGGCCCTCGGCCTTGTCCTCGCTCACCGGGAAGAAATACTCGCCGCGCGAGCTGACGCACGAGGCCGTCTCGCTGCCGACCACCGGAATGGTCGGGTGCGCGGCATGGAACGGTCCGTATTCGCCCGGCTTGTAGTTGTACCCGACGACATCCACCGCGGTCTGGAAGCCGTTGTAGCCGGAATCCGGCCCGTTGAAGGCGGAGGTGATCGGGCGGGTGCGATCCTCCTCGCGCACGATGCCGGCGAGCGTGCGGGCATACTGCCAGCCGTCGGAATACCACTGTTCGATCACCTCGTTGCCGATGCTCCAGAGGATCACGCAGGGATGGTTGCGATCGCGACGCACCAGCGCGCGCAGGTCGCGCTCGTACCAGTCGTCAAAGACGCGGGCGTAGTCGTTGAAACCCGGCTGGGGATCGTCGCGGTGCGAACCCGGCGCGAGCTTCTTGCCGCGGTGCCAGCAGTCGAAGGCCTCGTCCATCACCAGCATGCCCAGCCGGTCGCACAGCTCGAGCAGCTCCGGCGCCGGTGGATTGTGGCTGGTGCGGATGGCATTGCAGCCCATCGCCTGCAGCAGCTGGATCTGTCGCTCGAGCGCGCGCCGGTTGATCGCCGTGCCGAGCGCGCCGAGATCGTGGTGGTCGCACACGCCCTGAAGCGGCACGTGCCGGCCGTTGAGGAGAAAACCGCGGTCGGGATCGAAGGCGATCGTGCGGATGCCGAACGGCGTCACGCACTCATCGACGACCTTGCCCTCGCTGGTGATGTCGGTCACCGCGACGTAGCGGTGCGGATGCTCGAGATCCCACAGCTTGGGCTGCGGCACCGTGAGGAGGTTGGACCGCGCGGCGGCGCTCGCCCGCGCCGGGTCGATTTCGACGCGGACGGCCGCGGAAGTGGCGACGGGTTCCGCGCCGCGTGCCTCGTCGGGGCCGAGCTCGTAGATGCGGGTGGTGACGTCGAACGCGGCCTTTGGGGCGGTGAGATTTTCAAGCTCGAAATCCACATTCACCAACGCCGCCTCGGCCGTGCCGTTCGACGGGCTCAGGCCCAGGATGCGGGGTGTGGTCACAAACACGCCCCAGTGGGCGAAGTGCACGAGCGGGGTTTTCACCAGCCAGACGTTGCGGTAGAGGCCGCTGCCCGGGTACCAGCGCGACGAGTTCGGCGGGTTGTCGAGGCGCACGGCGAGCACGTTCTCCGCGCCCCACTTGAAGTGCGGCGTGAGATCCAGACGGAAGGAGGAATAGCCGTAGGGCCAGCCGCCGACGAACTGCCCGTTCAACCAGACGGCCGAGTACGCCATGGCGCCGTCGACATCGAGGAAGATCTGCCTGCCGGCGTCGGCGGCCGGTTCGGTGAAATGCTTGCGGTACCAACCCACGCCGGCCCAGGGCAGCTTGCCGGTGTCGCCGGGCAGGTCCTGGCTGAACGGCCCCTCGATGCCCCAGTCGTGCGGCAGATTGAGCTCGCGCCACCCGCGGTCGTCGAAGCCCGGCTGCACATAGGAGATGTCGCCGCCGGGGTTGCCCTCGGGCCGCACGGGTTTGGGCCGGGCCGCGCCGATCAGCCCGGTGCCGGTGGCGAGGACCCACGGCTTGATGTTTTCGTAGGCGAGCCGCTGGCCGGCGTCGGCGGGATCGCCCCGGGTGAAGCGCCAGCCGGCGTCAAAGGAAACGCGCTCGCGCGGCGCGGCGGCGTCCGCACGGAGCGCGACGGTCGCGAAGAGCGAGGCTATCAGGCAAAGAGCACAGATCCAGGAAGCACAGGGCATGCGCATGACAGACACGGGGGTTGAAAGATGCTCAGGCGAGCGAACCAATCTATTCAAAAAGCTGCTTGAGAGTGCAAACATGTTCGCCCTTCACGTGAGAGAGGCGCATCACCGTACGTCGACCGAGAAGTCGTTGACTGCGAAATCGAGGCCGCCGGGCGATGCGGAGATTTCCCAGCCGAACTGCACCTCGTCGAGCCGAACGTCGCCATGCTGATGTCGGTCGAACCAGCCGCGGGCCTTAATCCAGTCGAGAACGGCCTTGAGGTCCACCTCGCCGGCCGTGGCAGGACTGGTGCGCAGGAAGGTGATAACCGTATTGGCACCGTTGGTCCCTTTGTAGACATCCCACGTGTGGCCGCCGACAGTGACGCCGGCGACCTCAACCGCCGGCTTGCCGGTGGCGTCCCACGACCGGGCGATGGGACCCATCTTCCCGTGCCAGTTCATCCAGAGCATGATTTCAAAGGCGTGCTGCTCGCACCAGACGTCGTAGGCCGTGTTGTAGCTGCCGGCGGCGGGCACGGTAACGCTGAAACGGCTGGCGCACGTCTGGAGTTCGCTGAGGCGCCGGTTCACCGTCCAGCCGGCATGCGGATAAGCTTTGACGCCCGTGGTGTTGGGATGGTCGGCGTGGACGCCCCACTGCACGGACGAGCTGGCCCAGATGATCTGCGGACCGGGGCCTTCGCCCCAGACGTTGTTGCGTACGACATAACCGCCCGTGGAAAACTCCGCGAACTTGTCGGCGGAGGTCCACTTTGGCGACGCCGGGCCCGCACCGTGCTGGCAGGCGGCCACCAGCGCCGCCGCTGCGAGGAGAAGAACCAGTCTTGTCATGGGAAAACGGATTAAATCCAAATCACTCCAAGCGCCTTGAAGGCTGCGTTACTGGTGCGTGGCGGAGTGCATTCACGGAGCGGCCGGTTCGGTACGCAAACGCTCCACCATTTCAGCCGGTACCGCGATCACCGTGCCATGCCGCATGCGCCCGGGCGTTCCCGCGTAGGGAAACGTCATTTTTGCCGTCACGTCCTCCCATGTCTTCAGGTCGCGCGAGCGCATGGCGCCGTAGTACTTTTTCATGTAGACATCGAAGTAGACGATGAACTCGTCCCCAATCTTGATCGCGGTCGGGCCCTCGACCCACAGGCCTTCGGGCGTGAACGGCGGGCCGAGGTTTGTGTACGGCCCCGCGAGGTCGTCGCTGGAGGCGATGCGCAGGTGTTTTTTCGGCGGAATGAGGCTCTCGTCCTTGACGATGAGGTAAAATCGCCCGTTGGCCGGCAGGATCGTCGCGTCGATCACGCTGAAGCCGGGGTCGTAAAACAGCCGCGTGGGCGTGAAGGCGGTGAAATCCTTCGTCGTCGTGCAGTAGATGCGGTTGTTGAGATCCTTGCCCGCCGCCGCCTCGGTTTCCGGAAACTTCCCACGGATCGCGGACGCCCAGAAGATGAGGAACTCCCCGCGCTTCGCGTCGTACGCGACCTCGGGCGCCCAGCTGTTGCGCACCGCCGGCTCGTGCGCCATCACCGGAATCTCCTGCTCCTCCGACCAATGGATGAAGTCCCGCGTGGAGGCGTGGCCGATGTTGTTCTCCCACCACCCGGAAGTCCACACCATGTGGAAAGTGCCGTCGGGTCCGCGCACGACGCACGGGTCGCGCATGAGCTTCGCCGTGCCGACGGCGGGCGCGAGATAGCTTTTGCCGTCATTCAGCGCCTCCCACTGGTAGCCATCGCGGCTCCAGGCCAAGTGCAGCCCGTCCTCGCCGTTCTTCGTGAAGTAGGTGAACAGGTAGAAGGTATCGTCCGGAGCCGGGGCCTTGGCCTCCGCCGCCGTCACGAGGTTGTGACCGCCGGCCAGGAGCAAGGTCGCCGCGAGCAATCGAAGTTTGTGCATGAGTCCATCCATGCTGCGCGCCCGGCCGTTTCAGGCAATCGCCGAGTGCGAAACGGAGGCCGGATCGGTTCGCGCTTGTCGCCGGTCCGGTGCTGGGATGTTCTCTTGGATCAGCCGGTTGTCTTCTGGGCCGTCAGGCCACGAAACCGGATGGCCCGCCACCCCGGATTCTCTCCCACCCTTCCCCGTCACTCCCATGCACAGCGTCTCCACCGAAACCCTCAAGGACAACGTCTTCAAGCTCATCAGCCAGGACTGGATGCTCATCACCGCGGGCGATCGCACGAAATTCAACACGATGACCGCAAACTGGGCCGGGTTGGGCTATCTCTGGTACCAGCCCGTCAGCTTCTCGTTCGTGCGGCCCCAGCGCTACACCTTTGAGTTCATGGAAAAATACGCCCTCTACACCCTGTCCTTCTTCCCGGAACAATACCGCGAGGCGCTCAGCATCTGCGGCAGCCAGAGCGGCCGGGACGTCGACAAGGTGCAGGCCAGCGGCCTGACGCCGGCGTTCACGGAAAGCGGCACGCCCTACTTCGCCGAGGCACGGCTGGTGCTGGAATGCCGGAAACTCTACGCCCGGTTCCTGGAGGAGCCCGGATTCCTCGACCCGACCATTCCCGCCGACGTTTATCCCGACAAGGATTTCCACCGGCTGTACATCGGCGGCATCGTGCAATGCCTGGTCGATTGAAGCGCGACGGCCTCAATCCCCCCGCGGGGTCCGGATAGTGCTGAACGGAGTGGCCGGCAGGGCGAATTGTTCGACCGGATCAGGATGCGCCGGATCAAAGGAGCCGAAATCATCCGTGATGAATTGCGCGAGCGGCAGGCGGTTTTCCTTGATGCCCTGCACCACGCACTTCGCCAGCTCGTAGGCGCCGTAGTTGTTGTGATGCGTGGCGTCGCGGCCGCTGGCGGAGAAAGCCAGCGGCGCCTGCTCCGAACCCAACGCCTCGTAGAAGACGCGACTCATTTGTTCCAGATCGATCAACGCGACGTTTTCCTCCCTCGCCACTTCGCGCACCGCCTCGGGATAGTCACCGTGCGAGTTGCGGATCTTCCCGCCAGCGTCGAACTGCCGGCGCTGCATCGAGGTCACCAGCACGGGCGTCGCCCCGCGCAGCCGCGCCTCCGCGATGAAGACCTTGAGATAGGCCTGGTACGTGGTGTGCGCCTCCACGTAGGTCTGCGGCCAGTTGTGCTTCTCGTCGTTGTGGCCGAACTGGATGAACAGGTAGTCGCCCTTTTTCATCTGGCTCAGAATCTTCGCCAGCCGCAGGCCGGTGATGAAGGATTTCAGCGTCTCGCCGGACTCGGCGTGGTTGGCGACGGCCACGCCCGGTTTGAAAAAGCGCGGCAGCATCTGGCCCCAGCTGGCGCCCGGTTCGCGCGGCTGGTCGGTCACGGTGGAGTCGCCCGCGAGAAACACCGTGGGCACGTCGTCCGCCCTGGTAATCTCGAGCGCGCAGACGCAGGACCGCCCCGGCGCTGCGCCGGGGTTGAATTCCAGTGTGAGCTTGTCGTCCCAATCGAGGACCAGCCCGTCCGGGCCGTTTTCCTTTTCCCGGCGGTTCAAGTCCACGCGGTCGCCGCCCGGGGCGTTCTCCGGCGGCGGCGGAAGCTGGCTGTTGCGGATGTTGACCGTGAAGGTGCGCGCCTCGAATTTGCCGGGCTCGGTCCGGACCTTTTCCAGCATCAGCCGGCGCGATTCGGCCTTCACTGTCGTGACCGATTCACCGGCGGCGGCGCCGAGCGTGACCGTCACGTCGTAATTCCCCTCCGGCAGACTGACCGAGAAGAAGAACGGCTTGTCGCTGGTGCAGAAGTGCCCGTGCAGCGCGTCGTCCCCTCCCCGATTGATGCCAGTGACCGTTGAGCCGAGATCGAATCCGTAACCGGTCTCTTGAGAATAGATCGTGGCCGGAAGCACCTGCGTGTAGCCCGGCGCGACCCTGCCGGGACCAAAAGCGAACTTCCAAGTCGTGGTCTCCGTGGCGCGGAGCGTGACCGGGGAAAGACTGAAGCTCAGACCAAGACTGACAACGGCCATCAGCCAGCCATTGCGGTGCGGGTGCGGACAGTGGGGTTTCATACGAAAGGAAGTCAAATCAGGATCTGGTTGCGTCGGGCAGTGGGGGTGCGCTCCGTTCGGCGTCGAACCGTAGCGCGGCCTTTCAGACCGCGCTTTCGTCACCAGCGCAGGCTGAAGCTCTGCGCTACGGACATCTGCTCCGTCCATGGGTTGGATTTGCGACGCGAACATTCGTCAGTTGCCGAAAGGCTTCTCGATCGTGACCACCGGGCTGGGCGGCACGGCGAAGCTTGCGACCGGATCAGGATGTGCCGGGTCGAATCCTTGGAAATCGTCCGCGATGTATTTCGCGATGCCGAGCCTGGCGTCCTTGATGCCCTGGAGGACGCACTTGGCGAGTTCGTAGGCGCCGTAGTTGTCGTGATGGGTGTTGTCCACCTTGTCCGGTGCCGGCCGGGCAAAGGCCAGCTTCGACTGCTCCGGCCCCAGCGCCTCGTAGAAGGGAATGCTCATGGCGTTGAGGTCGATGAAGGCGACGTTCAGCTCCCGCGCGGCCTGGCGCGCCGCCTCGGCGTAATCCGCCAGCGTCGGCTTGATGCGGCCGTTTTCATCAAATTCGCGCCGTTCCATCGGCGACACGATCACGGGAGTCCCGCCGCGCCGGCGGACGGCGTCGACGTGCTGCTTGATCTCCGCCTTGTAGGTGGTGAACGGGCCGCCGGTGCCCGCCGCGATCTGCTTCTGATCATTGTGGCCGAACTGCATGATCAGGTAGTCCCCCGGTTGCATCACGCTCAGGATCTTGTCGAGGCGGCGCCGGCCGATGGAGTCCCGGTAGGTTTCGCCCGACTCCCCGTGATTGGCGACCGCCACCTCGGGCTTGAAAAACCGGGTCAGCATCTGTCCCCAGCTCGCGTACGGCTCGCGTGACTGGTCGCAGACCGTGGAGTCGCCGAGCAGAAACACCGTGGGCACGTCCGCCTTCGTGATTTCGATGGCGCAGACGCAGGACCGCCCCGGCGCTGCGCCGGGGTTGAACTCAAGGGTGATCCGGTCGTCCCACGCCCAGCCTTCCTGAATCGATTCGCGCGGGGCCTTCAATTTGACCTCGCCCGCCGGGATGTCGTCGGTGGCGGCGATCTGCGGCGTGCGGGTGTTCACGATGAAACTGACCGTCGCGAACTGCCCGGGCGCCGTATGGACTTTCTCCACCATCAGCCGCCGCAACTCGGCCTTGATCGTGGTGGTCGTCTCGCCCGCCGCGTCGCCCAGCGTGACTGTCACCCGGTAGTTCCCCTCCGCCGGCACCCGGACCGAGAAGAAGAAAGGCCGGTCGCTGGTGATGAAATCGCCGCGCAGGGGATCGCGGCTTCCCCGGTCGATGCCGGTGACGGCTGCGCCGGGCTCAAATCCATAACCGGATTCGCGGGCATAGACGGTGGCCGGCAGGATCGGAATGTACCCATCCGCGACCGCCCCGGGACCGAAATCGAATTTGTACAATGCGGTCTCCCCGGCGGGCGCGGGCCGGGCGAGCGCCAGGACCAGGCCGGCAGCCAGCCCGAGCGGGAGAAGCGGGTTGCGCCGACAGGCCGGCGCAGCGAAACGCAGGTGTGTGCTGATGAGGGATGAGGAGGGGATTTTCATCGCACGAGGGTCACGCTCATGAGGCCGATGACGACTTCATTGGCGAGCGTGCGGACGGTAAGCGATTTCAGTTCCTTCTCCGGCTGCAGAGGCAGGTCGAGCACCGTGGCGGCGCCGCCGGGTATTTTGCGCCCCTGGCCCTTGAGCTCAATCTCAGTGAGGAACCGGACCCTGCCGGTTTTCAAATCCACGCGCGGCGGGATTGGTCCGGTCCGGTGGAACTGATAATCGTCGATGAAGTAATCCTGGTCGATCGGCCACCACGTCGTCGGGTTGTGCAGCGCCAGGCGGGCGGTCGAGCCGTCGGCGTAGGTCACGACGACCTCGCCGTTGTCGAGCCGGCTCTGCATCCAGTTCGTCGAGCCGGCCAGCAGTAGGTACGCGTGCCGGGCCCGGCCGCCCAGCGGCACGGTCGCCTCCCGCGGAAAGTTGTTCCACTGCGAGGTGAAGACAATGTTCGGTGCGTCGCCCGGGCCCGGCGTGGCGAACGGCACGCCGTTCGGCAGGACGAGGCGACCGCCGTTGGCGCCGGCGGCGGCGCGCAGGCCGGAGTCGTCGATCTCGGCCGAGGCGTTGACCTCGCCGGCCCAACCGCCGAGGCCCTGTTTCGGAATCGCCAGGGAGCAATAGGGCGAGCGCGGCGAGCGGTACTCATGTTGGAAGATATTTGTCACGCGGTCGTTGAAGTACGGCGCGAGATCAATGGTCTCGAATTTCGCCGCCCCCGGCATAGGCGTGCGCCAATCCGTGCCGGTGTACGAGGCCGTTGTTGCGCTCCACGGTTCCACCGTTTCGACCGGCGCGGCCGGCGCCGCGCCCTTCCATGTCACCACGATTTCCACCCTGGCAGTAAGCGGACAGCGGACCTCGACATACGAGCGCGGCGCCGATCCATCGAGCCGCCGCCATTCGGCCGGCCGGCCATCGACCGCGACGGCCGCGTCGTCGCCTCGCGCGGCCAGCTGCAGCCGCAGCGCCAGCGGTTTCCCGAAGCGCGACTCGATCGTGAACGCCTCCGTCTCGCCCGCCCGGCGCCAGGCGACACTCACGTCGGGATGCTGCAGGCTCGCGTGCGTCCACGCCGCGGGGAACCCCGGCGCCACGTCCAGTTCGCCGGCCAGCAGATCGGGTTTCACGCCGAACAGGCCTTCGACCAACGCCCGGGCCAGCACGCCGCCGCCGTCGGCGAAGTCGCGCTGCGACTCGCGGCGATAGACGTCGAGGTAGTTCATCGAGCCGACGTTGCCCGGACAGATGCCCATGAACATGCTCGCGAGCAGCGCGCTCTTCATGAGCCGGTAGGCCTCGTCGGCGCGCCCCGCCTGCCAGTAGCCGAGGGCGGCATGCACGTTCTCGCCCATCACGACGTTGTTGACCGACCAGGTGTACGGCATCCAGTCGGTCGTCGAGAGCACATGGTAATTGTCGTCCGCGGGCACGCCGGGTCCGCATACCGGCAGGTGCGGGATCCTTCGGTCGACATCCATCGTCATCCGCCATGCCTCCGTCGGTGTCGGCAGTCCGGAATCCATCGTGTGGTAGAACGTCCACAAACCCGCGCTGGGATGCACGAGCTGCAATCCGAGCAGATCCTTGAACTCGGCGAACATGCCGCGGTCCGGGAGCCAGAGGTATTCGCGCAGGGCGCGGGCGATGAGTTCCGCCTCCTGTTGATAAGGCGCGGGATCCCGGCCCAACAGCCGCGCGAGCCGTGCCGCCATGCGATTGTGCCAGTAATTGTAGGCCGAGGCGTACGCCACGCCGCCGCCGTGATACTGCAGGTCGTCGCTCGCCCAGATGCAGGCGTACGCCTCGTAGAGGGGCAGCTTCTCCGGACCGAACTCGCGGCGGAACAGCCGTCGCTCCCACGCGAGGTGCCGCTCGATCACCGGCCACACCTGCCGAGCGAATTCGAGATCGCCCGTCCACAATAGGTGCCGGAACAGCGCATCAATGTAGACGAGGTTCATGTCGTAGTGGCTGTTCGAGATGTCGCCGTTGCTGTGCAACGCGGCTTCACTGCGCGCGAGGCTGGCGTTCTCGTCGGGCGGCGGGAGCTTTGTCGGGACCGGATCGTTGTTTTGCCGTGCCGCCCAGTAAGCAAAGTGCCGCCGCGCCCGGGTGTGCCAGCCGAGCGCGTCCGGCGCATACGGCCCGCGCCAGCCGGGCAGCGCGGTCCGCCACGCGACCGCGCCGTGCATCACCGCGCCCTGCGATTCGTCCCACGCGGCGTCAACCGCCACGTTGAGCGCGGCGACGGCAGCGTTAAGATAGGGATCGGGCGTGTCGACCGCCACCTGGCTGCGCAGCGCGGCGAAATGGGCCTCCGCCTCCGCAAACACCGCCGGCAGTTCGTCATTCCGGTAGGCGGATCGCAGCGGGACCACCGCCGTCCCGCGGCCGATGCCCGGGCGTTCGGCGGTAACCGCACGATAGGTGTCGAGTTCCTCTGCCGTCACGGCATTGCCTCCGGCCACGCGCTGCAACGCGAGGAACAGCGGCGCATCGTTGGCGAGCGCCACGCGCCCGGTCACGACCGGCAGCGCCGCTGATTTTCCCGCCGAGGCGAGCAGGCTGGCGCATGATGACCACTGCGACGCGTCGGCCACCGCCAGTTCGGCGCCAACCGGCGTCAGGCCGACAATCGTCGCGGTTTTGCTGTGGAGCGTGAACGTGCGGTCCGAAAGTTCGAAGCGGTTGTCGCGGCAAAATTCGGACTGGAGCTGGAAATACTCGCCGATCGGCACCGACTCGGTGCCGATGTCGCCGTCACGCCGGCCGCGCTCGCCGTTGATGCCGCCGTAGGCCCACACCAGCTCGACGCCCGCCGCGACGGCGTGCGCCTCGGCCCGCACGATCAATCCCTCGGTCTGGTCCAGCGCCAGCACCGCGAGGCACACCACGCCGCCACCGCCGAGCAGCGGATCGCGGATTTCATAAAACATCTCTCCGGGCCGGTAACGCGCGCTGACGCGGGCCGCCTCGTGGAGCCACTTCGCGCCGGCGGCGGCGCGCAGCCCCAACCGCAGGTTGCCGCCGCGACCCGGCAGGTAGAGCGTGAACTCGGGCCGGTCACCGGCATCGATGCGAAAGGCCGTGTTCCCGCCGTAGAGCGGGCGGTTGAAAAACTCCGCGCCATTCTCGATGACGAAATCGGTGCCGTCAGGCCGGTAGCGCAGCGAACGCCCGATCCGATCCACCAGGTTCGGCGTGACCGACGGCGCGCCGGGCGACTGCGCTTGAAGCAGTCCGGAGGAACCGGCGGTGACCATGCAAAGCAGGACCAGCCGCGTCGCCGTCGAGATCCAAGGCAGCCACCGAAACAGGCGCATGAGGTGAAACGTGTCGTCCCCGCTGATTCAGCCGATCCCGTGATTTTCAATCAGCCGGTTTCATCACCGGCAGTCCGGCCGTAAACGTGTAATTACCGGAGTCCACCTCATAGACCGCGCAGCGGCCGGCCATGCGCAGGAAACGGACACCTTCGCTCTGCCCGGCGGCCTGCCGGCCTTCCCGCACCGTGTTGGCGTTCCGGGTCGGTACGTAAATTATGGCGGTCGTGTTGGCCGGGATGCTCACCTGGAGCGTGAATTGTGCGCCCGCACGCTGCCATGCGCTTACGATCCGGCCGCGGACAGAGTCGTAGCTTGCTTTCACCCAGGTCAGATCGCCAACGACCGCGGGCTTGATGATGATCTTCTTGAAGCCCAGTCCGGTCGGGTCGCCCTGGATGCCGGCCAGATCGTGGTAGAACCACTCGTTGATCTGCCCGAGCATGAAATGATTCTGCGACGCCCGCGGACTGGCGTCCCACGCCTCGGTCAGGCTCGTGGCGCCGTGCTTGAGCTGATAGCCGTAACCGGGCTTGTCCGACTGGTTGTTCAGGTCGAAGACCACCTCGGAGCGGCCGCCGTCGGCGAGCGCGCGCAGCAGGTAGCGGTAGCCCACGTCGCCCGCCGTCAGCGCGTTGCCCCGGTCGCGCACGTCCTTGACAATGGCCGCCAGCACCCCGGCTCGCCGCGCCGGCTCGACGAGGTTCATCACCAGCGGGATCGCGTTGGCGCATTGCGATCCCTTGGCGTAGCAGCCCGCCGCGGGATCGAAGAAGGTTTGATTGAAGGCCGCGCGGATCTGGCCGGCCAGTTCCCGATATTCGCCGGCCTCGCCGCGTCTTCCCAGCAACGCCGCCACCCGGGCGAGTATCCACGCGTCGTAATAATAAAAGGCCGTCGCCGTCAGCGCGATCGGCGTGAGCTGTGCGTAACCGGGCGGATTGGGCCCGAGGTCGTACCAATCCCCCAGCCCGTGCGAGAGGATGTGACCGGTGGCCTTGCCGCCGAGGTAGGCCACGTAGCGCCTCATTCTCGCATAGGAGCGCCGCAACAACTCCACGTCGCCCGTCCATTCATATTGCTGCCACGGGATCAGCACGCAGGCGCTGCCCCACTCGGGGGAATCCCGGAATCCCTCCGCGAACTTGATATATTCGGGCGCGATGTCGGGCACGAGGCCGCTGTCCAGCTGGCTGTCGGCCATGTCGTTCACCGTCTTCGCCATCAGCCGGGCCAGATCAAATTCGTAGCGGAGCGCCGGGCCGTTGAGATGATTCTGCTCGAGCCAGCCGAGCCGCTCCCGGTGCGGGCAGTCGGTCATCACGCTCATCATGTTGCTGCGCTGGGCCCAGCGCACGAGCGTGTGAATGCGGTTGAACAGCTCGTTCGAGCAGGCGAACTCGCCAGCCGCGGGCGCCGCCGCCTGCACCACCACCCCTTCGAGCGACTCGACGACCGGCAGCTCCTGCCCCGCCGGCGCCGTGCATTCGACCTGCAGATAACGGCAGCCGTGATAGAAGATCTGCGGGAACCAGTTTTCCTCACCGCGGCCCGCCAGCGTGTATTGCCACCACGCCGGTCCGCGTCCGCTACACGAACCCCGGTCGACGGAACCATCCCCGGCGAGCAGCTCCGCGGGAATGATTCGCACGACCGCGCCCGCCGGACCGTGCAGCTTGAGCCGCAGCATCACGGCGGCGTTCTGCCCGAGATCGCAGACCGTCACCCCCGGACGGAGGTCGGTGACCTTGACCGGCTTGAATATCTCGTACGGCCGGATCGGCGGCGCGGCATGGGAATGCCCGCGCAATGTCCCGCCGGGACCACCGAACACAACCGCCCGCCTCCACTGCCGGTCATCAAAGCCCGGCGAGTCCCAGCCGCGGGGCTCGAGGCGGGCGTCATAATCCTCGCCACCGTACATGTTGGCGAAAGTGACCGGGCCCGGCGCGACCCGCCACCGGTCGTCCGTGACGACCGTCTCCACCGTGCCATCGGCATATTCGAGCCGGAGCTGGCCGAGGGCGGTGAGCGGGCGGAACGGGGTGACGAACTTCACGAAACGGCCCTCCTGCACGTTGTACATGCCGCCGGCGAGCGCGAGCCCGGCGGCGTTGGCGCCGGGGTGCAGCAGCGCGGTGACGTCGAGCGTGTCGTAAAGGCAGGTCTTTTCATAATCGGTCCAGCCCGGCGCCAGCAGCCCGGCGCCCGCCCGGACGCCGTTGAGCGTGAGTTCGTACTGGCCGAGCCCGCAAACCTGCGCGAGGGCACGGCGCAATCCCGGCCGCACCCTGAACTCGCGCCGCAGCAGCAGTGTGTCGTTGGCCCGCGGATTCGCGCCCGGTGCACCCAAACCGTCGACCAGTGCGGTCGCGGCCCACGGCGCCCGCTCCCAACTGTCGCTGGCGGTCACCGCGGCGCCGACCGCGATGTTGCGACCGCCCGAAATCACCTCGATCTGACTGAGCGCGAGGCAGGCCTGACCTTCGGTGACCCGCAGCCGCGTGGCGGTCAGGCGTACGTAGCGGGCGGTGACGCCCTGCGCCGGCAGCTCGATGTGCACGGCCCATGGATTGGGATAATCCTTGTCGCCGCAATCGGCGATCAACGTGTACGCATAAAAGGCGGGGTCGTCGGAGGCCTCGAGTTTGAACCGGCGGGGAAAGCCCAGCGCCTCGTTCACGGTGTGCCGCAGGGCGTGCAGCCGCACGGCGTCAATCGTCCGGGGTGCGCCGAGGTCGAGCTGCACCCATTTCCTGGTTTCTGCGTCGGTCGTTTCTTCCGAGTGATAGCCGAGGAGCGGCCGCTGCCAGTGGAGCAGTTCGGGATCGGTGATCCAACAGGCCGACCAGCCTGCCGGACCGAGCACGCCCATCGTCCAAGTCGCGACGGCACTCCACGCCGAAGCGCGGCCTCGTCGATCCCATACCCGCACTTTCCAGAACACCTGCTGCGCAGATTTCAACGCCTGCCCGGCGTACAAAACGCCCAGCGTCTCGTCGGAAATCACCTTCCCGCTGTCCCAGAGGTCGCCTTCGTCGCGTGTCAGCAGGTCCGGCGCGGTTGCCGCCAGCACCTGATACGCCGTCTGGACCTGGCCGCGTTCGGCGGATTGCAGCGTCCAGCCCAGCTGCGGGTGCGGTACGTCCACGCCGAGCGGATCGGCATCCTGTTCGCAGCGCAATGCCGCCACGCTGATCCCTCCCGTCCGGCCGCGAAAACAGCCGGCCGCCAGGACCGTCAGGACGACAAAGAGCATGACGAGATTCCGCGAAACCCCTGTGCCACATCGGAAGGGGAGTCGCGGACGTAAGTTCATTGTCGCCTTGGCTGTTCGCCTAGCTGCCATTCTACGCCGGGAGCTGACCACCAATAAGTGCGAGATTCTGCATGGCGGCAAGGCCCCATTGCGCGGCGTCGTTGGTGGAAACCCAGGCCGCCTCATCGACGGGATTGAGGACCGCCGGGCCTTCGAGGTGTTTGAGCTCGAGATTCGGTTTCATGAAGTTGCGGGCAAACTCGCTCCAGGCGCGTGCGGCCAGCACCGCATCGTGCTTCTTCCACGCGGCGTAGGCGGTGAGGCGCGAGTGCGCCTGCGGCAGGCCGGTGCCGCTCAGACGCGTGCCCAGCACCTTCTCCTGTTCGTCGCCGCCCGCATTGTACAGCTCGCAGTATTGCAGCCAGGCGCGCTCGTACTCCGGCACATCGAGCGACTGCAGCATTTCCGCGTTGATCTCGACCGCGCCAAAAACCGCGTTGAGGTGCGAGACGCCGATCCGGTCGCCGGCGGGATAAAGGACGCCCGTGTCGGGATCGTAGCCCCAGCCGGACGTGAACCAGCCATGCGGCGCGGCGGCGATCGCCTTCAGGCCGGCGATCATCTTGTCGCGGTATTTGGTGTCGCCCGTGCGCTCCCATTCCGTGAACCAGGCCGCGCAGAACGAGCACCAGTCGGTGCCGAGGCTGACGCTGGCGGGATGGGGATTCTGGGTGCCACCGCGCCCCAGCTTCCGGCCCGGGCTGACCTCCTTGAGCTTGTAGTCGCAGTCGACAAGGGCGCGCATCAGGTCACCCACCCGCTCGTCGGCCGTGAGGTAGTAATAGAAGCGGCGGTAGATCGCGGTGCTGATGCGCACCTGCTTGGCGCTGCAGCCCCAATGCTGCACGTTGTGGCGCGAGCCCAACCCGGCGAAGCGGCCGAGGTGATAAACGTCGACCTCTCCAGTGTGGCGCGTCATGGCCTCGGCAAAACGGAAGATGTCGGCGCGACCGGAACGCAGGAAGGCGTACCACAGCCAAAGGTCCGGCGAGAGTTCGGAATTGTCCCACGCAAATCCCCCCACGTCGTAGCGCCACACATGGCGGTCGCGATCGTAGGTGTGCATGACGTCGCCGTAATTCCAGAAGCCGTACCAGTGGCGCTGCTCCACCTGCCTCCGGTAATAGTCGAACTGCCAGTCGAGGCGGTCCTCGATCGCAGCCTTCGCCGGCGTCGAGCGGTCGGGCAGATTCCAGAGTCCGCCAAAGACATTGGTCCCGGCAAGGTGAGCTGGGGCGCAGGTGAGCTGGGGCGGGGTGCGCACGACGCCGGCCAGCTCGATGATCCGCTCGCGCGACGGCGTGGTGGCTAGGGCCCAAAGGGTGATCTCGCTCGTGCGCGCGATGCCGTGGGGTGTGCCCCAACCCGGCTCGTAGTCCTCGTAGGTGATATCAAGCCCGCCGTCGGTCTGCTTTTCGTAGGTCTCCATGCCCATCACGTCGTGATAGAACCGGAGGTCCATCGCCGGCGCCTCGGGCGACCATAGCCACACGGTCACCTCGGCCGCGTCGGTATGCGCGCCGCGGATGTCAAGCTGGGTGGGATGGCGCTGCCAGAAATCGCGCAGGCCGAAGACCACACCGCCGCCCGCGGCGCCGCCAACGTAGCCGACGCCCGTCGCGCGTCCGCCCTGGTCGACGCCGACCCAGCCGAAGCCGGGCTGGGTGCGCTTGCGGATTTCAAAGGCGCTGGCCGCCGACTGGAACAGCGTGTAATCGCCCCACGCCGGGATGTACTGGAGGCGCGAGCTGACCTGCCCATTGTCGGTCCAGGCGCTGACGGGCGGACACGCCCGGCCCGCGAGCTGGGCCTGCTTGACGGCCTCGCCCGGGTCGCGGCGCAGGCCGGTGAGTCCGCGCACGGCCTCGGCCAGCAGACCACCGCCTTCGCCGACGAAACGCACGTGGCGATCATAAAGCTGGTCGCTCATCGGCACGCTGAAACGTACGCCCAAGCCGCGGATAAAATCCTTCTGCTCATCGCCGTCGAAGACGAAAGAGTGCATCAGCCGCACCGCGTCGCCCCCGGCGTAAAAGTAGAGGCGGACGCTGAACGGCAGCCAGGCGCGCCCGGCGCCCCGTTCGACGGATTCGACAGGCTCACCGCGGGCAGGCTCAGGGCCCACGGCCTGGTGCCTGCCCTCGATCTTCACGACTGCGCGGACCGGACCGCGCTGCTCGACGGTGACCGAACCAATTTCGCTGACAAACGACTCGGTCTTCACGATCGCGGCGCCCTCGGCGGGGCGGTCGTCGCACAACCCGACCAGCCGGCCGTCGCGCGCGATCTCCCGCCCGTCGCGGACGATCGACGCAATCAGGATCGCGCCTTTTTTTGGCACCTTGCAGAGGATCACACCCGTGTCGACCTCGACGCCATCAGCCGTCTCGCTCACCCGCACCGGTTTGGCCGGCGCCGCCGGGATGCCAGGGGCGAGAATCAGTTTGTCCGTCTTGCCGGCATCCGCCCCAACGGCGTGGGCGGTCCACTTGAGCGAGCCGTCCGGCCACCAGGCCAACGGCCAGCTCTGCACGGGCACGGCCTCGCCGGCGACCGTGCCCAGCGCAAAGGTCGTGTCCCTGGTGTATTGGCCCCGCGGCCACGGCACACCCCACGTGGCGCCATTCGCCACCGCCGGCACCTGGCCTTCGAGCCAGTGCAGCTCGGCTCCGTCGCCGAGCACGACCCGTCCGGCGGGTGCGGCGCCGGGAGCCGGAGCCTCGTTCGCGGCGCGCAGGACCGCGGGCAGATTCAGCGCGGCGGTGGCCAGCGCGGTGTTCTTTACGAATTCACGACGGGAGAGCGGAACGGGCTTCATGGGAATGGGGAGGCTGAAGTTTGGAGCGCAATGCGGCGGTCCCGCCACTAATTGCGGGACTCATCAATGACGACGCGCTCCGTCTGTCGGTATCGCCAGGAACGGGATAATGACGATCGAGCCGCGCCGCGGCGGCTTGAACAGGCAGGGATGTCTTCGACGGGGGCGTGCGAATAGCTAATCCAGATGGAAGACTTCGACAAGGTCCTTGGACACGGGACTATTGTCCGGATGGCTCGGCATGATGTCGCGCATGTGCTTCCACCAGCGCTTGCAGACCTCGGTCTGGGCAATGGCGTTCCAGCGCGCCTCGTCCTCGATCTCGACATAGCCAAAGAGCTGGCGCGTGGCGGGATCGAGATAGATGGAATAATCATGGACGCCATGGGCCTTGAGCACCGTGGCGAGTTCAGCCCAGATGGGCTGGTGGCGGCGGGCGTATTCTTTCTCCTGCCCGGGGTTGACACTCATCAAGACAGCTTTGCGGATCATAGGGAGGGAGGGGTTTAGGTCGGAGGTGGATTGGGTTGATGACACTCTGCAGGCTGGCATGCCCTCGTCTTTTTACCCGAATGCGGCAGGGCCTGCCGGGCTAATTTACACACCGGCGGTCAAGCGCAACAGGAACCAGAACAGGGCGATGATCAAGCCCGACACGCCGAGGCAGGCGACGAAACCGACCGTGTCGACCTTGTCCCACTTCGTCCATTCCCACGAGGAACGCGGGAAGAGCTTGGTGTGGTCGAAGCGGCGGGGATTGCGCCGCGTCTCCTCCATGGCGGCCGTCTCGAGCTCGGGTGTGGCGCCGACCGGTGTCTTCATCTTGCCGAAGAACCAGTCCACCTTCTCCCGCGGTGGCGGGCGGGTGAGGAGGCTGACAATGGCAAGCACCACAAAGGGGAAAATCCCATCGAAGAAGAACTGCACCGCCAGGAGGTCGCGGGCCGTCATGTGGCCGAGGTTCAGGCCGGCCTTGCTCAGCACCCAAGCCTCGAGGTTGAAGCGCCCCTCGCCGACGCGCGGGCTCGTGAGGTCGGCGGGGTTCTGGTACACCACCCGGTCGAAGAACATCGGCACCGGTTGCACCTTGGCTGGCTGGGTGAACGCCACGAACTCCGGCTTCATGCTCAGGGCCGGCACATATTGCACGAGGAAGGGCGCGACGATGAAGACCAGCGCCGTGAACAGCACGCACCACCACACGGCCGCGCGGGACAGCCGCCGCCAGAAGAACATCAGCACGATCGCCGCCCCCCACGGCACGTTCACCGTCAGCTGGAGCCGGATGAAGGTCACGATGTCATTCATCGTCAGCGCCCACAGCATGCCCAGCACGAGCACGACTGCGATGGTGAGGCGCCCGACCTTGACGCCCTGCTTGTCCGTGCGGCCGGGCGCGAGGTAGCTGTAGACGTTGCGGACGAACAGGGCGGACGAAGCCATGGAATTGGTGGCGATGTTGGACATCATCGCCGCCAGCAGGCCGGCGAGCATCAAACCGAATATGCCCGGCCCCAGCAATTGCCGCGAGAGTTGGCCCCACACCAGGTCCGGATCGGCCAGCCGCTTGTCGCCAAAATAGAGGCCGGCGCCGATCAACCCGACGAAGGTCCACATCATGATCATGAGCCGCTTGGCGTAGGTGCCGGAGACGGCGCCAAACCGCGCCGCATACTCATTCTTCGCCGAGCCACTCACGCCCATGTTTCCCTGGATGCCGTTGATCTGGATGATACTGACCAGCAAGATCGCCAGCAGCGCATACCAGCTGACCCCCTCGGTCCCGGGGGAGCCGAGCAGTTGCAGCATCTCCCGCGGCACATGTTGGCGCAGCTGCGCCGCGCCGCCCAGAGCCGAGAAGCCGAAAGGAATCAGGATGATTGAGAAGGTGACGATGAGCAGTCCTTGGAAGATCTCATTGCGCGCGGTGCCGGTCATGCCCCCCATCCACAGGTAGAAACTGACCACGAGGGTGAAGGCGGCATAGAACATCCAAGGCTTGATGTACGAGACGTAGGAGTGCAGCTGCTTGCGCACATAGAGGTCGCTCAGCTTGGCGAACTCCACCCGCTGTTCGGGAGTCAGGGTGCTGGCTTGAGCCAAGGGCTCCAATTTGCGGTACTCGCGGTACATCTCCACGTAGCGCCGCTCCTCGGTGGTCCAGGCCGACTCGGGTTTGGGCAGGAGCGACGCGGTGACGTTGTAGCCCACGAGATTGCCCCAGCCGATGAACAGGATCACGTAGCTGACCTGGTAGAGGGCGTAGATCTTCGCCAGGTTGTTGCTGCCCAGGCGCTCTTCAAACAGCTCCGCCACCGTCACCAGGCGCACCCGGCGAAACCACATGTTCATGAACCAATAGTAGGGGTTCATGAAGATCGTCTGGAAAGCGAGCCACACCCCGGAGGCGCCCTGCTGGTAGACCAGCGTCGCCGTGCTCACCGCGCCGTTGGCGTCGGTGGCGTTGCCGAAGTTGAGGAAGAACTGGTACAGCTTGCCGAGTTTGCGGCCGGCCAAAAAGAACCCCTCCTCGCTTCCCGTCGTGTGGGACGACCGCTTGCCCAAATACAGAATGCCGACGAGGTAAGCCGCGATCACCACGAGATCGATAATGTGGATTCCACTCATAGGTGCCTTGACATTGGTCCGGTCCCATCCTCCGCCGGTGGGAACCACAACGCGGCAAACGAGGACGGAGCCTTCATGGTTTTTTAGGGGGTAAAAATCTGATCTCTACGATCTCTAGTCCGGCACCAGTGGGGCGACCGGCATTCAGGCAACAGGAGCCAACGGTGACCATCTCATAATTCAAAGCGTGGGACGGAAGTTGGGGACGGTCTCCAGCGGGGTGAAGGGAAACCACTACCCTGAAACAGGGCTTGCCAAAAGCCGCGATCCGCCAAGCATCTGACAGTAAGACTCCATGCGCCCCAACCCCTCCCTGCGAGAGCTCGCCCGCTCGCTGGGCCTTTCCCACACCACCGTCTCGGAAGCGCTGCGGAACAGCCCGCGCGTGAAAGCCGCAACGCGCGAGCGGGTGCTCAAGGCCGCCCGCGAAGTCGGCTACCGCCACAATCCGCTCGCCGGAGCGCTCATGTCCGAGATGCGGCGCTCCCGCTCCGGCACCTTCCGCGGCGTGATCGCCGTGATCGACCTCGACAGCCCCGATCGGCGGCCCGCGAACGCGGCGCCCTTTCACCGCGAGCTGACTCGCGGCGCGGGCGAACGCGCCGTCGAGCTGGGCTTCAAGATCGAGCCTTTTGTCATCGGTCACAACGACATCTCCATCACGCGGCTCGACGCCATCCTGCAATCGCGCGGCATTCACGGCGTGTTCCTGCTGCCCGCCAGCGAGAGCCCGGACCTGTCGCAGCTGGACTGGTCACGCTATGCGGGCGTGTATGCCGATTACATCATCGAGCATCCGGCGCTGCACTCGGTGTGCTCCGATCATTACCGCTCGATGATGACGACCCTCCAGCGGCTGCACGCGCTCGGCTATCGGCGTCCCGGGCTGGTGCTCACCCAGCACCATGACGAACGGCTGCTCTACCGCTGGGAGGCGGCCTTCCAGGTCTATCACAACCATCACGACGTCTTCTCCCGGCTGCCGCCCTTGATCGTTCCGGAGATCACCCGGTCGAATTTCGTCCCCTGGTTTGAAAGCGCCAAGCCCGACGTGGTGCTCTGTCATCGCGCCGAGGCGATTGAGTGGATGCAGTCCTGTGGCGCCAGCGTGCCGCGCACCCACGGTTTCTGCTGTCTTAACATCATGGTGAACGTGGTGCCCTGCGCCGGTCTCGATCTGCAGCCGTGGCTGCTGGGCGTGCGGGGCGTCGAACTGCTGATCGCCCAGATCCACCGCAACGAGTACGGAGTGCCGGAGATCCCCTCGACCACGACGATTCCTGCGGCGTGGGTCGACGGCCCCACCCTGCGTCACAGTCCGGCCGATTCCTCGCCTTAACCGGTCGCGGGCTTCGCGCCCATCCTCGCGCCATCGTTTCACCCACCCTGCCGCGCCATGAAATTCATCCGCCCGCTCGCATCGGCGGCTTTTTGCGCCGGTCTTCTTGGTGGCATGATCGCAACCTCCCTGCGCCTCTCCGCCGCTGACCATCAGCCCGTGCCGCCTCCGGCCGATGTCGCCCGGGAGCAGCGCCTCGCCTGGTTTCACGAGGCGAAGTTCGGCCTTTTCATTCACTGGGGCCTCTACGCCATTCCCGCCGGCGAGTGGAAGGGCCGGCCCGTGGCCGGCATCGGCGAGTGGATCATGAACCGCGCCCAGATCCCCGTGCGCGAATACGAGCAGCTCGCCGCGCGGTTCAACCCGGTGAAGTTCGACGCCGACGCCTGGGTGCGGCTCGCCCAGGACGCCGGCATGCAGTATCTGGTCATCACCTCGAAGCACCACGACGGCTTCGCGCTCTTCGAGTCGAAGGTCAGCTCCTACAATGTCGTCGACGCCACGCCGTTCCATCGCGACGTGCTCAAGGAGCTCGCCCGGGCCTGCGAGCGCCGCAACCTGCGCCTCGGCTTCTACTATTCCCAGGCGCAGGACTGGCACGAGCCCAACGGTGCCGGCAACACCTGGGATTTCGGCCCCGACGACAAAAAGGATTTCGACCAGTATCTCCGCGCCAAGGCCGAACCGCAGGTGCGCGAGCTGCTGTCCAACTACGGTCCGGTCTGCCTCCTGTGGTTCGACACGCCGCGCATGATGAACGTCGGCGACCGCGCCCAGCGCTTCGCCGCCCTCGTGCGCACGCTCCAGCCCGACTGCCTGATCGACGGCCGGCTCGGCGCCGAGGGGGACTACCAGAGCATCGGCGACAATGCCATCCCCGACCAGCCGATGGCCGGCGCCTGGGAGACGCCCGCGACCATCAATCACACGTGGGGTTTCAAGCAGGACGACGACGACTGGAAGTCGCCCGGCGAAATCATCTTCAAGCTCACCGACATCGTGAGCAAGGGCGGCAACTACCTGCTCAACGTCGGCCCCACCGCCGAGGGCGTCATCCCGGAGCGCTGCGTGGAGATCCTCCGCGCCGTGGGCCGCTGGCTGAAGGCCAACGGCGATGCGATCTACGGCACCGGCCCCACGCCCTTTGGCGAGGAGCTCGGCGACCACGCCGCCAACCTGCGCGATGGCGCGGGCAAACCCGTCTTCCTCGCCCGCACCGACTGGCGCTGCACGACGAAACCCGGGAAGCTCTACTTCATCCTCTTCAAGTGGCAGCGCGACAACTTCGCGCTGCCGCACTTCAAGAATCCTGTCACGCGCGCCTACCTGCTCGCCGATTTGGAACGCCAGCCCCTCGAACTGCGGACCGCCAAGGACGGCGCAGTGCTGGTGGCAATCCCCCGCACCCAGCCCAATCCGGTTGCGAATGTGATCTGCGTCGAGATCGAGGGCGACAAAGTCGAACGGTAGAATCTGCTGCTGCCGTCAGGCTTCAGCCGTTCAGCCGTTACAGTTTCTCGTCCGCCACCGGCTGGTCGCGGCGGGTGTCGGGCAGGCCGGGGCAGTCGCGCGCGGCGAAGCCGTCGACGTTCTTCAGCACGACGGTCGGCACGCCGGACGCCGGCAGCGCCTTCACGTGGTCGAAGTCGGCGCCGGCCACGTCATCGAGGATGACTGAGGGCCGGAGGTCCTCCTTCAGCGTGCGCAGCTCCACGTGGTCGAGGGAAAGTCCCTGCACGTGGCGGGCAAACATGCCCCACGATGGGATGGTGCCGAAGCGGCCCGGCTCGGGATACACCTTCTCGTCCTCCGGCACCGCGCGCGCGGCCTGCTCCTTCGTGCCGCCGCCCTTGTACTCGATGAGAATGTGGCTGAGCGTCACGTCCTCGAGGCGGTGGCCGGGGATGCCGGTGATGAGGATGCCGTGGTTGGGCGCGACGTCGTGCGCGACGACATTGCTGATGATGATGCGGCGGGCGACGCCCACCGGCGGATTGTCCGGCCCGCGCAGCCGGGCGCCGAGGCGGATGAAGATCGGCGCGTTCACGATGTCGCGCATCGTGAGGTTCGTGACTGTCACGTCTTCCATCCAGCCGCCGTCCACCTCCTCGAGGGCGAGGCCGCTGGAATACACAAAGACGCAGTTGGCGATGGTGATATTCTTGAACCCGCCATTGGCCTCGGTGCCGAACTTGATGCGGCCGGTCGGTCCGCCGCGGCCCGGCGGCTTGGGTTTCATCGTGCCGTCGAGCAACGAGCCCTCGTCGAAGCCGCTCACCTGGCAGCCGGTGATGGTGACGTTCTCCGTCGCGCGGACATAGCCGAGCCCGAAGCACGCTTTCAGGCAGATGCCGTCGTCATACGGCGAGTTGACCGTGCAGTTGGAGACGCGGACATTCCGGCAGCAGTCGATGTCCATGCCGTCGCGATTGGTGTCGATCTTCAGGTTGTCGATCGTGAAGTTGTCGGTGCCGATGGCGAGAATGCCGAAGTGACCGCCGTGGTAGATGGTGAAATCGCGCAGGATGACGTTGCGGCAGTTCTTGAGCGCGATCGCCTTGTTGCCGATGCCAACCGCGAGCGTGTCGCGTGGACTTGGATAGCCGAAGGGGATCGTCGCGGTGCCTTCGTCCAGCGGCGGAAGCGTCGGCCGGGGCGGCCGCGGTTCGCCCGGCAGCGGATCCTTGCGACCATACCCGCGGCTCAGGCCTTTGCCGAAAATCCTTCCCGGGCCGAGAATCGAGACGTTTTCCAGATTCTCGCCCCAGATGAGGCTGTTGTGCCAGTGGGTGTGGCCGAAGTCCTGGTACTTGTCCCACGCGTTCGGCTCGGGCGCGTCGTAGCCGCCCGGCGTGCCGGCCGGCGGCGGGTCGGCGGCGAGGATTGTGGCGCCCTGGTCGAGATACAACGCGACGTTGCTCTTCAGGTGGATCGAGTAGCTCGCATACGTGCCGGCGGGAAAAACCACCGTGCCGCCCCCTGCGGCCGCCGCGGCGTCGATCGCCTTGTTGATCGCATCGGTGTCGAGCACCTTGCCATCGCCGGTGGCGCCGTACGCGCGGACATCGTAGGTGCGGGTCGCCGGTGGCGACAGCGTGCTGCAGCCGGCCAGCCCGGCGCCGAGCAGCAGCAGGACCAATAAGTGACGAAGACGGGACGATGAGAAATGCATGGGAAGAACGTGGAAAAATTCCGCGCAATTGCCAGTCACGAATCAAGCCCGGGGTCAGCGCGCATCGCCGCGCTCATCCGGGAGCGGGTCTTCCTCCGGCACGGTGCCGTCGGGACGCGTGATGATGAAATGGCCGCGCAGGCGGATATCTTCCGACGAGACGCCGATCATCACGGTGAAACGCCCTGGCTCGACGGTCCAGTGGTTGCTGCGGTCGTACAGCGCGAGATGCTCCGGCTCGAGCGTGAAGGCCACCGGGCGCGTTTCGCCCGGCGCCAGACGCACGCGCGCGAACCCGCGCAGCACCTTGTCGAAGGTCGTCACGCTGCTGTAGTCGTCGCGGAGGTAAAGCTGCACGACCTCGTCGCCGGGGCGCGCCCCCGCGTTGGTCACCTCGCAGGTCACCGCAATCCGGCGGTCCGCCGGTGTCGCCGGGGTCGCTGACCCCGCTCCGGCTTCAACGAGGCCGGCTTCAGGCAAGCGTTCCGGCACGATACGCAGATTGGCATAGGCGAAGGTCGTGTAGCTCAGGCCGAAGCCGAAGGGAAAGAGCGGACCGGTGACCTGCCCGGCGTCGCGTGCCTGCGAACCGGGATGCGCCGGGAAATTCAACGGGATCTGGCCCACGCTGCGGGGGAAGGTGATCGGCAGGCGCCCGGCGGGATTGTAGTCGCCGAAGAGCACGTCGGCCATGGCGTTGCCGCCCTCCTCGCCCGGGAACCACAGCTCCAGGATGGCCGGCACGTGGCGAACCGGCCAGTTGATGCTTTGCGGCCGGCCGCTGGCGACCACCAGCACGACGGGCGTGCCCGTGGCCTGAATGGCCTCGATGAGCTCCTCCTGATAGCCGGGCAGGTTGAGACTGATGCGGCTGGCCGACTCGCGGGAGATCGCGTCGTTTTCACCGACCACCACGATGGCCACGTCGGCGCCCTTGGCCGCGGCCGCGGCCTCCTCGAGGCCGGCGCGCACCCGGGCGGACGGCGGCTCCTTGTACACGTCGCTCTCCGGGAAATGCTCGTCCACCACGTCGCAGCCTTTCACATAACGAAGCTCGCATTGAGACCCGAGTTTCTGCCGGAGACCGTCAAGCACGGTCACAAAGTTGAGGCGCTGGGGCGCGTAGCGGCTGCACCACGCGTTGTGGTCGTCGGCCAGCGGACCGGCGACGAGGATGGTGCGCAGGTCCTTGCGCAGCGGCAGCAGGCCGCCTTCGTTTTTGAGCAGGACAATCGACTCGCGCGCCGCGCGGGCGGCGACGGCGAGATGCTCCGGTGCGCGCACGATGCGGTCGGCCGCGGCGGGATCGGCGACGTAGGGCTGGTCGAAGAGGCCGAGCCAGTATTTCACCCGGAGGATATCGCGCACTCGCGCGTCGATGACGTCCATTGACAGCCGGCCTTCGCGCACGAGCTGGCGGAGCGGTTCCGCGTAGTCCTGGGGCGGTGTGAAGTTGGTGCGGATGTTCAGGCCGGCCTCGACCGCCTGGCGGATGGCGTCGGCCTCGGTCGGTGCGACCCGGTGCTTGCGATGGATGAATTCGACGGCGCCACTGTCGGAGACCACGTAGCCCTTGAAACCCCACTCGCGCCGGAGGATGTCCGTCAGGAACAGGCTGCTGCCCTCGACCGGGATGCCGTCGTAGTCGTTGTAGGAAGCCATGACGCCGAGCGCGCCGGCGTCACGCACGGCGCGACGGAACGGCTGCAGGAAGATGGTCTGCACATCGCGCCACGTGACCTGCGGGTCGGTGCGGGCCTCGCCGTCGCGCCCGCCCTTCGGGACGCTGTAGACGGCGAAGTGCTTGAGGGTGGCAACGACGCGCTGTTCCTGGATGCCGCGCACCTCCTCGAAGCCGAGCTCGCCGGTGAGGAACGGGTCCTCCGAGTAAGCCTCGGTGGTGCGGCCCCAGCGCGGATCGCGCGGCAGCTCGAGCACGGGCGAATAGACGTTGGTGTAGCCGAGGGCGCGCCCCTCGCGGCCGGTGATGCGGCCGATCTCGCGCACGAGTTCGCGGTCGAAGGTGGCGCCGACGCCGAGCTCCGCGGGAAAACTGGTGGCCCGGGTGTGCATGAGGCCGCGGATGCCCTCGTTGGTGAAATCGGCGGGGACGCCGAGACGGGTCTGCTCGATGAAGAAGCGCTGCACCTCGTTCAGGGCGCGGGCGTGCAGGGAATACGGCAGATCGTATTTCGGCAGCGTAAGGGGGCGGCCGTCGACCCCGGTGTTGCCGTTCATGTGCTCGTCAATGTTGCCGATGCCGTCCTTCCAGAACGCCGTCTTCCACGCCTCGGTCGGCAGCTCATCCTGGAGCACGCGGGGAAAGCCGTAGAGCGTCACCATCTGCGCGGTCTTTTCCTCAAGGGTCATGCGCGCGAGGAGGTCGGTGATGCGCGCCTCGACATCGAGCGCCGGATCCTCGTAGGGATCCTTCACGCCGTTCTTGTTCAGGTCGATCCAGCCGTCGTGGTAGATGGACGCCAGCGGATTTTCGCGGATGAAGATGCCGGCGGCCGGCGGAGCAGCCTGCAGGCGCAGCACGATCAGACTCAGACAGGCCAAGTGGACAACAGATCGGGGCGGCATGCCGTTACCGTGCCTCACGGAAGGAGGGCGTGTCAGCTTTTTTCCGCGCCGGCGATGCCGGTCCGGCTGAGGCTGACGGAGCCGCCCCGCCCGCGCGAAGGAGCTTGAATCCATCCTGCACGGATGAGGCGAGCTTGTTTTCCGGAGAACTCTCCGGACGCAATGTCAACTAATAGTTGACATTGATTTTTTGGCCAGACTGCCAATCCGCGGCGAGGAAGTGTGAGGGATGCGAGGGTGCGCGGTGTGATTTCACCGCGGCGCCGGCCTCACGGGATCCGCCAGCCGGGCAGGCACGGACGCAGGTACCACAACATGGCGGTGAACATCCGCCAGGCGTCGTCCGTGGGGATGCCCACCAGCGGATCGGCGAGCAGCGCCTGGAACGCGAGGTCGACGTCCCGCGCCAGCGCGGCGCGCAGCGTGAGCGCCTGCACGTCGATGATGCGGCGCACGAGCGCCCGCGGGCCGGGCGGCAGGGGATTCGCGACCACCGGCATGGCCCGGTCGCGGCGCAGCTGGGCGTAGGTCTCGACCACGGCGCCGGGCGGCGCATCGATCATCTGGCCGCGGTTGGGCAGGTTGACGTTCGTGTCGAGCGGCTGCAGGCCGAGCAGGGCCTCGATCATGCGCACGCCCTCCTCCTCGCTGGGTTGGATGGCCCGCTGCGAATAGAAGCTGAGCGGCCGGTCGGATTCACGGCTGCGGGCGATGCGGTACCAATAGGGCGTGAGGATCACGCCCCAGCGGTGCAGGTTCTCCTCGCTGGTCGCATACCACGGCACGAACTCGACCAGATGGCGGTCGCCGGCGGAGCCGAGCGCGCCGAAGCGGCGAAAGAGGTCGAGGGCGACGAGGCCCGAGTATTCGAACCAGCGCTCCTCCCGCCTGAGCTGCAGGGCGTAGGCGCGCCGCGAGCGGAAGCAGGCGGGGTTGTTCACCATGTCGCGCAGCATCGGAAACAGGTCGCGTCCCTCCCACGTCGCCGCCGTGGTCCACGTGAAGTGGTTCACTCCCGCGATGTCGAGGCGGATGGCTTGGCGCGGCGGGCGCGGCACGCCGAACCTCTGCGCCAAATAGCGGGCGAGGTCGTGCTGGGTGTGAAACACTTCGTGGCAGCAGCCGAAGGCCTTGATCGCCGGCGCGGCCGCATAAAGCGCCGCGGTGCACAGCGTCATCGGATTGGTGTAGTTGATCACCCAGGCCCGCGGGCAGTGCTCGGCGATGGCCCGGCCAAATGCGCTGTAGAGCGGGACGGCCCGCAGCGCGCGGGCGATGCCGCCCGGTCCCGTCGTGTCTCCCACCGGCTGCAGGATCCCGTGCCGCGCCGGGATCACGATGTCGGCATAGCGCATCTCCGTCGGTCCCGGTTCGATCGAGAGCACGACAAAATCCGCCCCCTTGAGCGCGTCCGCCAGCCGGCGGACCGCCCGCACCCGGAACCGCGTGACCGCTTCGGGGCGTCCATAAATGCGCCCGGCCACGGCGACGTTGCGCACGGCCGCCGCATGGTCGAGATCGTACAGGTCGATTTGCCCCGTGAGTCGCGGGGTCAGGGCCAGTTCGGTGATCAGGTCGCGCGCCCAATACCGGCTGCCGCCGCCGATGTAGGCGATTTTGATTTCAACGGGGTTCATGCTGGAAGGCCCGCAGTCAACCGCGCCCGCCCCGCCGGCTCAAGCGCGGTTTAATCTGACCGTCATACCATCCGGCCAAGCGGACGAACGGCTGCCGTGACGCCGGCTGGATGAGTACACACCAACCGAAAGCCCGCGTCCACCCAACGGTCGGCTTAGAGAAGATGACGTAAGGCGAACGCCTTGCCTGATCCGCTTTTCAGATATTCTTCGAATGCAACCGCCTTCTGTTCGCCGGGAAAGGCGACATAACAGATCAAATGCCAAGGACGGAAACGCGCGGTGTGAATCGATCTTCCCGAGTTGTGGTCGAGAAGTCTGGAACGGAGATCACCAGTCTGTCCGATGTAATGCCGATTCCGATCATGGACGCTTTCGATGAGGTAGACGTAGTGCATAGGGGCCGTGTTACCTCGCTGATGCTGAAGGTAATGTCCTCCTTCGCGCAAGGCTACGGAGGACAGCCTCCGCCTGCGTGCGTTCTTCGGCTCACATCAGCCGCCGTATGCTCAAGGCTGGCCTGCCAGCCGTAGCCCAAAGGGCGGAGGCTGGTGCCCGGAGTCGGGGTCGAACCGACACTCCTTTTGAGGGAACGGGATTTTGAGTCCCGCGCGTCTGCCAGTTCCGCCATCCGGGCGGGCCAGAGAGGCGAACGGTAGGCCGGCGGATATCGAAGTAAACGCTTTTTTCCCACCCGCCGGCCTGCCGCCTGCCTCGGGGCGGCACTGCCTCGGCCACGCCCGCCTCCCATCCCCCAGGGAGTAAGCGTCCGCTTTTTTCGGAGCTTTTTGAACGCTCCGGCCACCGTTGCGTCTATCTCTGCGCAAGAGAGATTAAGAGCCAAGGCTCTTGATTCTTCCATCTAGTTTGTAGTTTGCTAAGTCGGCAAGGGCGCTCTGCTGGTTCAGCAGGGCGCCCTTTTTTTGCCGTGCGCCCGGCCGGGCTGCGCCCCGGCACGGCCAGCGCACGACTGGCGTTCTTGCCGGCACTCCTCCCTTGCCAGCCGCCGTCCTCCTTTCGAAACTCATGGCCCCATGCCTGACTTCCGCGTCTACTGCCAGCCGCCCGAGTTCGAGCCATCTGAAATCCGCCTGTCCGGCGACGAGAGCCATCATCTGGTGGCCGTCAGCCGCGCGCGGGAGGGCGACACCGTCGTGGCCTTCGATGGCCGCGGTAACGAATGGATCTGTTCCCTCGTCGATGACCAAAAGCACGAAGCGGTGCTCAAGGTGCGCTTCCACCAGAAGGCCAAACCCCTCCCCTATGAAATCACGCTCGGCCAGGCGCTGCCCAAGGGCCAGTTCATGGACGCGATCGTGCGCAAGGCCACGGAACTCGGTGCCGCTCGCATCGCGCCGCTGGAGAGCGAGCGCACGGTGGTGCACCTTGACGACGATCGCTCCGATCGGAAAATCGAGAAATGGCAGCTCGCCGCCATTGAGGCTGCCAAGCAGTGCGGGAATCCTTTTGTGCCGGAAATCCTGCCCCTGCAGACCGCGACCGCCTGCATGGAGACGAGCCGCGGCTACGATCTGAAGCTCATCGCCAGCCTGCAGCCCGGCGCCAAATCGCTGAAAAGCGTGCTCGCTTCCCACGTCTCCGCCACCGGCTCTCCGCCGCGCAAGGTGCTCTGGCTGGTCGGTCCCGAGGGCGACTTCACTCCGGCGGAAATGAGCCGGTCGAAGACGGCGGGCTTCGAGCCGATTACGCTCGGACCGCTGGTACTCCGCTGCGAAACCGCCGCCGTCTACGCGCTCAGCGTGCTCAGTTACGAGCTGCAAAACACCGGGGGCTGAGAACGGCGGCGGGCATCCCCTGACGGGCTTGACCGCCTTGCTGCGCTCGCTTTTCCGACCGTCCGGGTTTCCTTTGCCTTCCTCGTTTCGTCCTCTTCCCTCTTTCCTCTCACCTCCTTCCTCCTTTTCCCGATGTCTGTCGACCACCGCATTCCCGTCACCGTGCTCACCGGCTTTCTTGGCGCCGGCAAGACGACGCTGCTGAATCGTATCCTCACCGAGCAACACGGGCGCAAGGTCGCCGTCATCGAAAATGAGTTCGGCGAGGTCGGCGTCGACAACCAGCTCGTCATCCAGGCCGACGAGGAAATCTTCGCCATGAACAACGGCTGCCTCTGCTGCACCGTGCGCGGCGACCTGCTCCGCATCCTCGGCCGGCTCCTCAAGCGCAAGGACCGGCTCGACAGCGTGCTCATCGAGACCACCGGCCTGGCCAACCCGGGCCCCGTGGCGCAGACGTTTTTCAGCGACCCCGAGATCCGCGACGCCTACCGGCTCGACGGCATTGTCACCGTCGTCGACGCCAAGCACATCGGGCAGCATTTCACCGACGGCAAGGAGACAAAGGAGCAGATCGCCTTCGCCGACGTCCTGCTCCTCAACAAGACCGACCTCATCGGTGCCGCCGACCTCGACCGGCTCGAAACGCGCCTGCACCGCATGAACACGGCGGCCCGGATCCACCGCACCCGCAACTGCGATCTGCCCATCGCCCGCGTGCTTGACGTCGGCGGCTTCAACCTCAGCCGGGCCACCGACCTCGATCCCCGCTTCCTTGAGCCCGAGTATCCCTTTGAGTGGGCAGGTGTCTATGAGTTCGCCGCCGGCACCTACGAGCTTTGCATCGGCCACCACGACGGCCACGATCACGCGCGCGACCATGAGCATGGCGAGGACAAGCATCATCACCATGGCCAGGCAGACGAGTTTGATATCGCCCTGCTGCCTTTGGGCCTGCCGGCGGAAGTCTCCTTTCCAGACAACTCGAGCGCCGCCCTGGCCGCCATAGCCTCGGCGACGGCGGCCGCGCGCGACACCGCGGTGCAGGTGTTTTCCGATCGGGAAACTCTCCGCCAAGCCGGCGAAACCGTCGGGCCCGGCATCACCCTTCAGCGCCTGAAACTCGACGACGGACATGGCGATTTCCCCGTCACGATCACCGCCGCGGGCCGCTACATGCTGTTCACGGCCCACGACGTGCCCACGCACCTCCATGCGGCGGACCAATCACTCGTCCGCTACGTCCATGATCAAACGTTCCGTCACGAGCACAGCCACGACGAGGACGTCACCTCCGTCGGCATCACCATACCCGGCGAACTCGACGCCAAACGCCTCAACGATTGGATCGGCGGCCTGCTCGCGAAAAAAGGTCAGGACATCTTCCGCTGCAAAGGCGTGCTCGCGGTGCGCGGCTCGGACAAGCGGCTGGTATTCCAAGGCGTGCACATGACGTTCGACGCCAAGTTCGACCAGCCCTGGGGCGGCGCCCCGCGCACCAACATCTTCGTCTTCATCGGCCGCAACCTCAACCGCGAGGAGCTGGTCAACGGCTTCCGCGCCTGCCTCACGGCAGGCTGATTCAAGAAGCAAGCTTCAAAATTGAAGATCGTGACACGTCACCTTCAGCACCCGCCTCCACCGATCTCTTCCTACCTGGATCTTGAACCTTGAATCGCGAAAGGCGCGATGAACCTCGCAAAAGCCTGGGCCGCGCAGCTTGAAGACTACGTGATTGACCTCGCGTGGTCACCGGACGGTCGCGTGCTCGCCGCAGCGTCCGCCGCCGGACCGGTCGCGCTGTTCGAGGCCGCGAACGGAGCCAAGCGACACGAGTTGCCCGGCCATGTGGACGGCACGAATGCCGTCGCCTTCGCGCCGGCATCACCGGGGTCAGAAGTCAGAGATCAGCAGTCAGGCGCATCAAATCTGACCTCTGACCTCTGGCCTCTGACCTCCGGGCTCCTGGCGAGTGCCGGACAGGACGGTTGCGTGCGGCTCTGGGATGCCAACACCGGCCGGCAGACCGTTGAAACTGAAATCGCGCCTGCCGCCTGGGTCGAGCACCTGGCGTGGAGGCCGATGGTAGGGCGCGTTATCCCTAACGCGCCGACTGTCATTGAAGAAACACGGCGGGCTAAGGATAGCCCGCCCTACCTGGCGGCTGCAGCCGGCCGAAAGCTCTCTTTCCTGCGCAGGGACGGTTCCATCGCGCACACCTTCAAAGACGCGCCAAAGACGTTGTCCGCCCTGGCGTGGCATCCGCAGGGTGGTTGTATCGCCGTGGCGTATTTCGGCGGCGTGTGCCTGTGGGACGCGAACGATTTTCATGCCCGGCGTGAGTACGCCTATGGCGGCGCGATTCCCGCGCTGGTCTGGTCGCCCGACGGCCGCTGGCTCGTGGCCGGCGCGCAGGACAACGCCGTGCATCTCTGGCGGCCGGAGGAGGACCAGGAATTCCACATGAGCGGCTATGAGACCACGGTGCGCGAGCTCTCCTTTAGTCATGACAGCCGCTGGCTGGCCACCGGCGGCGCGCGCGACGCCTGCGTGTGGGATTGCTCGGGCGCCGGCCCCGAGGGCCGCGAGCCGCTCGCCCTGCCCCACTCCGATCGCGTCTGCGCCGTCGCCTTTCAAAATTCCCACGGACTGCTGGCCACCGCCGCGAACGACCATGATGTCAGCCTGTGGACCCCCACCCGCCGCCAGCCGCTCGTCGCCACCGCCAAGCTGACCGCACCTGCTTCAAAGTTTGCGTGGAGTCCGGACGACACGCTGCTGGCGATCGGCTCGCAGAAAGGCGGCGTGCTGGTGCTCAACGTGGAAAACTGAGTGAGGTTCATTCAAAAGCCGGGAAACCAAGAATTCATGCCAGACTCCTTGCCTTGTGGCTTCTGAATTTCCAAGGCGTCTTGCCGGCTCCTGTCCCGGCACGGTGCGATGAAGAAAGGCGTGCGCGGCGGGCGCCGGCGTGTTTGCTTCACGGGTGATGTCTGCGCCGCCTTCGCTGCTGGAGATTTTCCTCACCGCCCTGCGGCTGGGCTGCACGTCGTTTGGCGGGCCGGTCGCGCACCTCGGCTATTTTCGCAAGGAATACGTCGAGCGCCGCCGCTGGCTCGACGACGCTCATTACGCCGATCTGGTCGCACTCTGCCAGTTCCTGCCCGGTCCGGCGAGCAGCCAGGTGGGCTTCGGCATCGGCTGTCTGCAGCGCGGCCTGGCCGGCGGGCTCGCGGCGTGGCTCGGGTTCACGCTGCCCTCGACCGTGCTCATGATCGCGTTCGCCTACGGCGTGACGACGCTCGGCGCGCTCGGCGCCGCGGGCTGGCTGCCGGGCTTGAAGGCGGCGGCGGTCGCGGTCGTCGCGCAGGCGGTCTGGAGCATGGCGGTCAACCTGTGCCCGGACCGGTCGCGCGCGACCCTGGCGCTTGGTGCGGCGGTGACGCTGCTGCTCCTGCCCGCGGCGTGGAGCCAGGTGGGCGTGATCGCCCTGGGTGGCGCACTGGGCTGGTGGCTGTTTCGCGAAGCGACGGATGGTCTGGCGGGACCGATTGCGGTCACGACGCGCCGGCGGGCGGGAGTGCCGTGGCTCGCGACGTTCCTTCTGCTGCTGATTGGACTGCCGCTGCTGGCGCGGGTGACAGCTCACCCTTGGCTGGTGGTGTTTGACCGATTTTATCGCGTCGGCTCACTCGTATTCGGCGGCGGGCACGTGATCCTGCCGCTCCTCGAGCGCGAGGTGGTGGCGCCCGGCTGGCTCACTCACGACCAGTTTCTCGCCGGCTATGGCGCGGCGCAGGCATTGCCCGGACCGCTCTTCACGCTCTGCGCCTACCTGGGCGTCCTGATGCATGTCGGCCCGGGTGGCTGGCTGGGCGGCCTGTGGGCGGTGGCGGCCATTTTTGCACCCTCGGTTTTGCTCGTCACCGGCGCCCTGCCCTTCTGGCAGACGCTGCGGCGACAGCCCGGCGCCCAAGCCGCGCTGCGCGGCGCCAACGCGGCGGTGGTCGGCGTGCTGCTCGCGGCGTTCTATAATCCCGTATGGACGGCCGGCGTCACCGGCGCGCGCAGCGCGGCGCTGGCCTTCATGGCCTTCGCAGCGTTACAGGTGTGGAAACTGCCGCCATGGGCGGTCGTCATCGCCGCCGCGGGCCTGGGCCAGACTTTCCTCTGAAATCGTCAGCCCCCGGCGCCGCGCTGCCATTCCGGGGAAACTTTTGCCCGACGAAGGCGTCAAAAGGGCGTGCGCCTCATGCCCCTCTCTGGTTCAGTCTGGTTCTGTCGCAGTTTACGCGGGCTGCCGCTGACGCTGCTTCTCCTTGGCTTCGCCGCCTGCGAGGGCGAACGCCCCCACCGCCCGCCGCCCGGCGCCATGGGATCCAATGACGGCAGCGGTCGGGCCGCCATCCAGCGGATGGAGGCGCGGGGCATGTTTTTCGATGGGCAGATCGAGATCGAGGCCATGCTTGCCCCTGCCGGAATGAAATGGTCCCGCGATGCTGAATCCGGGGGCGGCGGCGGAAGCAGCCGCCAGGGGAGCGGTGGTGGTTTTAAAGGAGGCTTTGGCATGGGCGGTGGTGGCGGCGGCGGCATGGGCGGCGGCCGCGGCGGCGGTCGGGGCCATGGTGGCGGCGGGGGAAGCGGTCCGCCGGGAGGGGACGCTGAAGACAGTGTCCAGCATGCACCGCCTATACGCGCCAGCAACCTGCCGCCCATCCAGCTGCGACTGCGCCTGACCAACCATGGCGAAGCTCCGGCCGACGTGGAAGTCGTCGATTTTAATTCCGCCTTGGGCAACTTTGTGGTGCAGCCACCCAAGATCACCGTCAAACCGGGCGAGTCGGTTGAGGCCGAGCCGATGGTTTCACGCCTCGGGATTTCCACCGACGAGATCCCGCTCACCGTGAAGCTGCACGTGGGCGGCCGCACGGAGCAACAGGTGCTCACACTGCGCGCCGTCAAGGAGCCGGCACCGGCATCGACAGTGCCTGCCGGGTCCTCCCCGCCTCCCGCCACCGCGTCCCCGCCTCCCGCCGCGCCACCTCCGTCACCGTGAGCGGCGGCCCCTGAGGCTATAGCGTGGTGTAGGGATCTGCGGCGTCACGCAGTCCATCACCCAGAAAATTGAAGCAAAGCACTGTCAGCACGATCAACACCCCGGGCATGAGCAGCCACGGATAGTTGGCCATGGTCTGGATGCTCATGCAGTCCTGCAACATCACGCCCCAGCTCACGATGGGCGGACGCAGACCCAGGCCGAGGAAGCTCAGCGACGTTTCGCCGAGAATCATGGCGGGCACGCTGAGGGTGAGCACCACGATGATGTGGCTGGTGAATCCCGGCAGCAGATGGCGGAAAAGTATGCGGGTGTGCGAAGCACCCAACAGCCGCGCCGCCATCGCGTAGTCCTCCTCGCGCAACGACAGGATCTTGCCGCGCACCACCCGGGCAAAACCCGTCCAGCCAATGAGGCTCAGCACGATCGTGATGGCGAAATAGGTGGTGAGGGGCGACCAGTCGGGCGGCAACACGGCGCCGAGCGCCAGCCAGAACGGAAGTTGCGGGAACGCATTGATGATCTCGATGAGGCGCTGGATGACATTGTCGAGCCCGCCGCCCAGGTAGCCCGAAATGCCGCCGATGGTTACGCCCAGCACAAAGGTGATGACGATCGCCACCAGACCGACGGAGAGGCTGATGCGTGCGCCGTAGATGAGCCGGCTGAAGATGTCCTGGCCGTATTTGTCGGCGCCGAGGAAGAGAAACGTGGGCAGCCGGCCGTCGGCGGCGGGCACCGGGTTTTTCACGCCGATGAAATGGCGGTCCCAGGGGAGGAACCCCCAGAACTGGTAAGGCTCACCCCGGACGAAGAAACCCAGCGGCACGACCGTGGCGGGGTCCTCCTGGTAGAATTTGCGAAGGGTGACGGGGTCGATGAGGCGCTTCATGCCCAGCACGTGGAGACCGTGCGCGAAAGAAAAGCGCGGCAGTTGCGGCGGGCAATAGGCGCGGGGAAGATTCCGCCACTCGCAGGTGTAGGGGGCAAAAAACTCGGCGAAGATGGCCAGGGCATAGAGCACCGCCAGAAAATACAGCGAGGCCACGGCGAGTCGGTGCCGTCGGAAATGCCGGCGCATCAGAGCCCAGTGCGATTCGGAACCGACCAGCACCGCAATCGGTCCGGCGGCCACGGGCGGCCCGGAGGGCAGAGCATCTGGAGCCGAGGCGCTCATACGGAGCGTGAGATGGGGGAGACGGGCAAGAGGCGAGACGGCAGCCAAACCAATCGAGCCCCCCAGCCGGCGCAAGCTTCGTTTCCCCGGCGCCGCGGTTGGTCCGCACGCCGAAGGCCTCGCCACCTTGCCGATGGGAACACCTGCCGCCGGACGGCGCTGACCGGTGGCCCGCGACGCACCGCCCGGGACCTTTCCGGCCTTGACCGTGCTTTTGTTCGGCGCAACGTAGGCGGCCTTGCGGCATTGCCCGGTGGTGTAATGGTAGCACAGAGGACTTTGAATCCTCTAGTCATGGTTCGAATCCATGCCGGGCAGCCATTCGACGCGCTTCCGCTACGCTCCAGCTTGCTCATGGCCTCCGGCCCGCGAACCCATGCCCTATAGCCCACTGATGTTCGCAGCGTGTCGAATGGCCCCGAGCCTGTCGAGGGGCACGGCAGTGGTGTATTTCCTACGCCTTCGTTCGGGGATCATCTACTTCGGCGCCTCTACGGATTTCGAACAGCGACTCGAGGACCATACTTCCGGCCAAGCCTGCCGGACTACCGCGCTGGATCCGCCTGCAGCAATCCTTCGCGTTGAAATATTTGCCTCCTTTTCCGCCGCGCGCTCTCGCGAAGCACAACTCAAGCGCTGGTCCCGGGCCAAGAAGGAGGCGTTGATTCAAGGCGACAAGAATCAGCTTCGCGCGCTCAGCCGGTCTCGCGACTGATATCGCTTCGTCGGTTCGACGGAGCGCAGCGGAGATGGGCATGCGCGTCAGCGCATGGGGCGAAGCCCCGAGCGAAACGAGCCAATCCATGCCGGGCAGCCAGTTCGTGAAGAACACGAACTCAATTCGAAATCCGGAGAATCGTCTCACAAGTGGTCGCCACCGCATAGAGACACAAAGGCGTCCGGATTTCCTAACTCCAGGTTGGCTTAGGGCGCCACCAGTCCGCTGCGACTTCGTTTCGGTCCAGGGATACTCCTCGATTCCGTCGACGCGTCGCTGCAGGCGCACCGGATACTGGTGAGACATGGGTCCTGTTGCACGAGGGCGAGCATGCCCAGAATCCGAGGAAACGGCATCAGGGATACACGCCGCTGGTCAGTCATGGCGTGCTTGTTTTCTAGCTTTGGGACCGATTTAATCGCCCGTGCCGAAATCCCCGTGACCGAGATTATTGAAATGGGAGTTCCGACCGCGCAAATAATCCAATTTTTTCTGCGAATAAATGGCCACATTTAGCGAGAATCCGATCATGCTACCTGCAGCTTTTGTTTCCAAGTACCCCGCCGTCAGCAGCGCGCTGGTGGCGATGATCAACGCGCAAGAAGGGCGCGGGATCAACGAGCCATCGGTACAGCAGGCAATTCTGCATGAGCTTCGGCAGATCGAATCTAGCTGTGAAGCATTGGATGAGGTCTTTCAGTCCATGTGGACCCAACTGGGCGCATTCCAGGAACGTTTTTTTGCGCGTACAGTGCGGGCTTATTTCTATCTAGGCGTCGCAGATGAAGTGCGAGGATTCGTCGGCCGGTTGTGGTGTGCTGGGCTACGACAATGGCCGGAGCTGGCGAGACAGGAATTCTTTCGACGGATCGTTGGAACGGACCGAACCTCCCTCTTTGAGGCGCTCGATTTTGCTCCTGGAGTGTTTCGGGAGATTCCGCTTTCCGCAGAATTCATGCTGGGTTGGATCGCCGACGCCCGCCGTGCTGTGGGGAATGATCTTTATCAGCGCGGCCTTTGGGGCTGTGTCGAGAATTATACGCGATATCAGACATCCGCGGCGCTGCAATTGATTGAACAGTGGCTCCAGTGTCGGCCGGCTGATCGTGAACGCAACGCGATAGCCCGCATGCTGCGTTGGATCCGGGAGTTGGCTGATGCTGGTGCCAGCCAATGGCGCAACGGACTGGAAAAGATTCAAACGTTGCTGTGTGCGCCGGGCAATCCGGAGTTTCGAGCACTTTATCTTGAGTCGTGGGCCCTGGCGGCCGACTCGCCATCGCTGGATGAAACTCGCGCTTTAGCTTTGAGAAATGAACTGGTACAGGGAATCGGTGAAGAGGAACTCTCGTGGTGTTTTTTGCTGGCACGCGTGGTTCTGGAGAGATCGGACCATTGGCCGTGGGCATTTCGCGAATTACTGCGCATGGCCGGCACAGTGACAGCTGAGCGCTCGCGTTATTGGCTGGTCGTTGCAGCGCTCGAGGGTTGGAGAGCGGCGAAATCCGAACATGCGGTCACGCGCGAGCAGTGGGCTTCTCTCTTGTTCGCGTTGCCGCCCCTGAAGATTTCCGACGCCGATGCCTGGGGGAAGGTACAGGAATGCCTAGTCGATGCTTTTACCAAGGAACGGGAAGCCGCGCGAGCACTCATGCTGCGCTTGGCCGCCACATCAGGTCAGGGTTGGTGCGCGATCCTTGAGGAGAAACATGATGCCTTTAACTGGCTGTTCGGACACCTCGTTCAGCAGGGTCAGGCCGTGGCTGTGGCAACAGATTTGTGTCTTGCATCGTCACGCCAAGCTCGGCGGCTTGGTGTCATTGTCGTCGAGCGATGTGGAGTTTCGGCGTTGGAGGCTGGAGCGGTGGCAATGGCAAACGCCGTTCAACTCGAACTGCTGATCCTAGAGGCGACGCTCAATCTTCACGAATATCGTTTTGTCGCTGGGCTACATGTCAGCCTTGCCCCACGTGTTGACCAATTAGGCGGTGAACTTGCGAAGATGTTTTATGAGGAAGTGACAACTCAGGCCCTGAATACCCACCGCTACCGCGAGGAGATCAAGGCAAAGTGTCAGGGCCATGAAAAACTCATGGCGTGTGTGGATGAGGCGTTGCGACGAATTGAGGCCACGGTCCAGGCCAGCAAATCGCCCGCCTTGAAGATGCGAATTCCGGGTCGTGATCGAGCTGAAGCTCTCTCCTTGCGGAGGTTTTCACGTCAAGTCGCCAGCGGGGTGAAGAAATACTCGGTGTTCGCGCAATTCTGCACGACGGTGCCGCTCCTCTACACCAAGACGTGGCGGATGCAGGATGCCGGCGGAAACCTGAGCTCGGCGTCAGAGTTGAAGAAATCTGAAGTAAGTATGGAAATGCCCCGCCTTGAACTTGTATCTCCCGAGGCCATGCGTTTGCGGCGGCTTCACGCGGCGATGCGGATCGGGGAATTGCAGTCGTCCGCGGAGGAGGAAGCATGACACCCGAACTCGTCAAGGCCTTCACTACAGAGTACCTGCTCAGCCTGCGCGAACGAACCCGCGAAGAGAAAAGCGGCGTAAAATGGGGAATTGACTGGGTCATCTACAACCTCGGCCAAGCTATCTATGGAAAGCCGATACGCCTTCCATTCCTCCGACAGGGCGGGGCTACCACTGCCAAGAGCAAGACGGAGGCGGAATTTGGCATCGATGCCGCCTTTCTCTCCACGGACCGGAGTTGCTTGGCGATATTTGTCCTCAAGGATGAGCAACTCACCAACAAGACTTGGGTTGAGAATGGATTCTTTGAGGACCTGTCCAAGGCGATCATGCCCGACCTTGACGCCGAGGGGTTGGAGGCGGTCACCGAAGTAGAAGTGATTTTGGCGTATAACCGGGATGAAGAGGCGAACGGTGTAACGCTTTGGGAACGATTTGTAGCCAACGCGCCGCCTACGCTTGCGGGCCGGGCTACGCTTTCGTTGTCTCGGTGGAATCTTTCCGAACTGGTCGACCGGACGCTGCGGCATCTGCTAACGCCTGCACTCGTGCCGCAGAAGTTTTTCGGCCAGCTTAATTACTTGTGCGCGCAAGTGGCCGATTTCCCGCACGGGTCGGACCAATGGGAGCAACAATTGGTGCCGGGGTGGAAGCGTTTTGTGGATGATGTCCTAGCGCAAGACAACGGCATGCGGGGTGTCTCCCTTGTGCCGGTTGCGTTGATCATCCTGCGCCAACACGGTGCGAACAACGAGAGCCTAGAGACAGGATGGATCGATCTGATCGAATGGGCCGCTATCGCGCTTTGGCGGCGTTTCTCCGAATCCGAGGACCTGCGCACTCGCGCTTTCATCTATCTGTTCTGGGGTAACTTCTACCTGAGCGAGCTGCGCCGCTTTTATCAGATCCACATCGACGCGCTGGCTGTGGAGAATGCCATCGACCAGCTGGCGCACGGAAGCATGGTGGGTGTCGTGGCCGCGTCGGCGACTGCCTATTGGCACATCGGGCGCCTGGGAATCCTATCCGTGGGACTGGGTGAATCTTTGCTGGCTGAAACTCCCGAGGAGAAGCGTCAGCGGCGGGACTCATTGGTCGAAACAGCTAACTGGATGATTCGACTGTTTAATGGAAACCAAGCGACGCTCCGACCGCTCCTCGACATTCACCACATCGAGTTGACGTTGTTGATGCTCGCACTGAGCCATACCAATCGTTTGCGCGACCTCGGACTGATTCTGCCGGAATTGGTCCAGCGACTCTACCTGCGCCGACTTGAAATTGGCGAGATCCCGTTCCTCGACGGCTACAATTCATTGGAGAACGTTTTTGAACAGGTCGCCAAAAGCAACGAGGAGAAACTGATTACGACCCAGAGCTCGTATTTCGTGATGGTGCTGTTGGAGATTTGCTGCCTGCTTGATGATCACACCCGGGATCGACTCGTGCCTCTAGTTCATCGCCGACTAGTGCTGGGGGCGGCCGACACCGGGCCTCAACGGGAATTGAAGCCATTGCATCTCATGTCGTGGCTTCCACCCGATGATTGGGACGTCAAGGTGCTGCGGGGACCGGTGGATGATGGGCAGATCGTTTCACGCGGGCCTCTGGCCGATAGTCCCGACGCCGGCGCCGCGGAACTTGTCGCCGAGATGAAGGACTTCGTGCGCAAGATGCGGGTAGCCGCGAAGTTCCCAGCCGAGTTCAAGGTTCCGCTGGCTCCATTGATACTGGCTTCCATTCGGCACGCTTCACCGCTGCCGCCCGAATTGTGGCGTTGTTCTGCATTTCCTGAGGAACAGGCCGAACAGCCGCCTAAGCCAACCGCCTGAGATCAGAGCCGACAAGCGGTCAGGTTGCGGGAATTGATATTGACGTTATTCGCCGTTGGCTGCGAGTCCACCCGTACCCGCAGCGATTCCCGTAGAGCTCGGATCGGCGCCTTGCTTCCATAGTTCTACATGACGGGCATCCAGAATCCGTTTGGCGAGAAAAGTGAAACGCAAAATGGGCCAAAGCGACGCAACGCTGACTGCTCCGTCACCCGATATTTGAACAGGCTGGGCGGTTTCCTCTGGGGAAAACGTTTCATTTCAGCCATTTCGCGTCGTCATCCGTTCAGTGCAGCCATTCGACGCGCCGCCCAAGCCCGGCTTGCTCATGGCCTGCGGCCGGCATACACGACTGACGTGAACGCGTTAATCGCCGAAGCGCGGCGAATGGCCCCGAGCCTGTCGAGGGGCACTCCAGTTGTCTACTTCCTGCGGCTGCGATCGGGAACCATCTATGTCGGTTGCTCGCTTGATCTGGAACAGCGGCTTGACGATCACATCACGGGGCAAGCCTGCCGCACGACCGAGCTGGATCCCCCTGTGGCGGTGCTGAGGATTGAGATCTACTCAACCTTTTCCGAGGCCCGGCGTCGCGAAGCTCAGCTCAAACGCTGGAGCCGGGCCAAGAAGCTAGCACTCATCCGATGTGACCGCGGCTTGCTTAAGAGGCTCAGCAAATCACACGACTGATTTCTTCCTCTGCAGTTTGGCTGACGGGCTGGTTGAGAACCATGACGACATGGTGGCTGATGTCGCTTCGCTCGGTACGACGGAGCGAAGCGGAGATGGGGCACTCGGAGGGTGATCGCGGAGCGATGCTGCGCAGCAGCACCAAACCATGCCGGGCAGCCAGCGTCCTTAGGGGTAAAGTGTTGCCGCGTTTCTCAGCCTTCTTCCGTTTGCGCTTGCCGCAAGACACTGCTGTCTCTGACAAGCGGACTTTGGAGGCGGCGGTGAAGCCCAAGACATAAACAATCCTGAACCCATAGATGCTGATCCAACGCAGGCGTTCTGGCCTCACTAAAAGTCATATCGGCTTTAGAGTCAGGCAGCCTGCATAACCCTCTCCCAGATCCAAATCAAAGAGTTCCAGTCCGTCCAACGCGACCTCATACGTCAAATCCGCTGCGCCGAAACCCACTCCGCGGCATTTCAGAGCAGCTTCCCATCGCACCCACTGCCGGAAGAAACCTCGGCGCGCTTCCTGCGGTGACAGGTGATCCCATGTGGCGATTACCTCAGACGGAAAGAATTCCGCCGCGATGGGCTGCCACCTGAACTCTGGATCGATCGACTCGACGTCCACACCGATCGCCCTTCCAGCACACAGCGCGCCGACGGTGCAGTTCCGAGTGTAACTTAAGCTCACCTGCCATCGGGTGTTCGGACGTCCGCGGATCTCCACCGAGGGCCTCCTTCCAGCCCAAGAGAAAATCGCCACCTCGTGCAGAGGAAGTCCGCAGCGGGCCGCGATTTCACCGGCGAGCGTCCGGCGCATCCCGACGCCGTTTCCTTGGTGAGCCATCACGACGACATCGGCCGGGGCGTCAACCACCCGCCCCGTGACGCCGGGATAGATGGGACGTGTCATGTTCATTTGACAGGCCGGGCTGGCGAACCCGCCCAGTGGGTGCCGGCGGGGAGAGTTTCACCTTTCATCAGCATGGAAAGCTCGCCGAGCGTGCTGTCGTCCTCCATGCGCGCGTCGTAGAGCACGATGCTGCCGCCGCCGATCGTGCAGCGCGCGCCGATGTCCACGCTCGAAATCTTCATGACCCGGTCCTCAAACAGGTGGGTTTGCGGGCCGCAGTCGCTGTTGAGCGCCGCGTCATCACCGATCCGCACGAGGTCGAACTCGGTGATGTCGGTGGTGTCCATGAACACGCGGCGGCCGATGCGGCAGCCGAGCAAACGCAGGTAGGCGGGCAGGAAGGGGGTGCCCTGCAGCATGTCCGCGAAAAAGGGCACGGCGAGGCTCTCGTAGGTCGAGGTGACAAGCTCGCTGCGCCACACGAATTGGTTCCAGAGCGGTTTCTCGACGGCGCGATAGCGGCCGACCACCAGCCATTTGAGCGCGACGACAAATGCGCCGGCTGCCAGCGCGTAACCGATGTAGAGCAGCGGAAAGACGAGGGCGATTTCATCCAGGCCCCAGTCGGCGTCATCCAGGTCCACCACGACGCTCATCATCAGGGAGGTCAGCGCGATGATCACCGTGAGCGGCAGAATCACCCGGAAGAACTCGATGCAGAGTCGTTGCAGGATCAGGCGGCGCTTGGGGCGAAACGTGCTGCCCTCGTCGAACTGCGTGGCGGTCTGTCTTCGCGGCAGGAACACCGCCGGGGTGCCGAACCAGGACGAATCCTTTTTCAGCGCCGCAGCCGCGTCGCCGGGGGGCACCGAGAGGACTCCGACCAGCACTCCATCGCCCAGCGTCGTGCCCGACGGAATCACCGCGCTGTTGCCGACAAACGCCCGGCGGCCGATCACCGTCGCCTCCCGCGAAAGCACGCCCCGATGGATGCGCGGGGCGCCCAGCGACACCGCGTCGGCGATAAAACTCTCCTCCCCGATCTGCAGCAGATCGTGACTGATCGAGGACGCGGTGGAAACCTCGGCCCGCGGTCCGAGGCGGACGCCAAGCAGGTGGTACCAGGGATTCAAATAGAGCGTGGCGTAGAGCGGGTCGACGACGTCGAGGCTCAGTTGCATCAGTTGCTCCACGAGCCAGTGGCGCAGGTACGCGAGGCTGAACACCGGGATCCGGGCCGGCTTCACCCGGCCGACCAAAAGCCACTTGAGCACCACGATCTGCAGGCACATCGAGACCACGAACCCCGTCGCCAGCAACGGAGAGAGCATCATGAATTCATAGCCGTCCGTCCGCTGGTCGAGCTCCGTCATCAGGATCATGCCCGGAAAAATCGGCAGGATCGCGAAGAGCGGAAAAACCAGCAGCAGCGCCAGGTAACCGACCCCAAATGCCCGGCGCGTGTAGTCCCGGGCCCGGACCGGACCGCCCGGTTTCACCGGACCCAGAAAACGCGCCGGCGAGCCGCCCCATTTTTCGCCCGCCGGGATTGTGCGGTCCGGCGGCAGCATCGAAAGATCGTCGAGCTCGGCGCCGTCCGCCATCGTGGTGTTCATCGCCACGATCGAACTGGCGCCGATGTGACAGGCCCGGCCGATGCGAATCGCGCCGACCTTCAGCAGTCCGCCCTCGACTTTGCAGCACGACAGCGAAGCCCCGGTACCGAAACCCGTGTCGTCCCCGATCTCGACGCAGTCGGGCGCGTCGATCGCGCCGCTGCCGAGAAACACCCCGCGACCGATGCGCGCTCCAAGCAGACGGTGGTAAACCGCCAGCAGCGGTGACCCTCCCAGATAATGGATGGGCACCGTGTCGAGGAGCCGCTGTGCAAGCCACCAGCGGTAATACGTCAGGCCCCACAGCGGATACTCCCCGGGGCGCAGCCGGCCGAGGATCAGCCATTTGGCGGCGATGCCCAGCGCGAGCATGAGGGGGATTGCGGCAATGAAAAGGCCCAGCGAAATCGCAATCGCACTGCGCCGCGATACATCCTCCTGGCTCAGAAGCCAGGCGTAAGACAAATAGGGGATCAGCCACTGCAGCGAAAACAGTCCGTAAATCAGGACCAGGCCGGCCGCCTGCGCCGTTGCGCAGGCAAAGTAGCGCCACGGCGGGACCGGGGCGAACATTGCGCCCGCTTTCTCCCGGCCGTTCGCCGGCCGCGTCGCCTCCAGATGCGCGGCGAGCCGGCGCACCGTGGGATGATTGTACACGTCCGCCATCGAGACGTGGCGTAGTGCGGGATCCTTCCGCAGGGCTGACACGAGGGCGGCGGCGCGCAGCGAGTGGCCGCCGAGATCGAGGAAAAAGTCGTCGTCGATGGAAACCGCAGCGGGCGCGAACAGTTCAGACCACCGGGCATGGAGTTTGCACTCGGCCGGTGTTCCGGGCGGCGTCACGGCGCGTTCCGGCACCGCCGCGCGGGTGGGCCGCGGCAGGTTCCTCCGGTCCACCTTGCCGCTTGCCATGGTGGGCAGTGCCGGCAGCACTTCGAAGATCGACGGCACCATGTATCCCGGCAGTCGCTCCCTCAATCGGGAGCGCAGCACGGTCTCATCGCAAGTCCTGCCCTCACCCGGCACGATGTAAGCGACGAGGATTTCCTCGCCACGGTCGCTGCGCTGTGGCGTTACGACGGCTTGCTTCAGTTTGTCCACAGCCAGCAGCACCGACTCGATTTCCGACAATTCCACACGATATCCGTGGATTTTGACCTGCGTGTCGATCCGTCCAAGAAACTCGAACTCGCCGCCGGGGGTGAGGCGGGCCAGATCACCCGTACGGTAAAGAAGCGGATCGGGACCGCCTGGCCGATGCTGGATGTTGGGGACGAAGCATTCCGCCGTCAGATCGGGCCGGCCCACGTAGCCCAAGGCGAGACCCGGCCCGCCGATGCAGAGCTCGCCCGCCTCACCGGGCGCGACCGGCGTGAGATTTTCGCGAAGAAGATAGGCGGTGTAGTTCGGCAGCGGTCGGCCGATCGTGACCGGACGATCGGGCGCGACCTCCGCAAAGGTCGCCGTGACGGTGGTCTCGGTCGGGCCATAAGTGTTGAGGATGCGCAGACCAGGCCGGGCCCACCGGCGCACCAACTCGGGCGGACAGACTTCACCGCCAAGATTGAGCAGGCGCAAGGTGGGGATGGGCTGCTCCTGCATCGCCAGCAGCGTGGGCACACAGGTCCAGACCGTGAGGCCTTCGCGCGCCAATAATGGCGCCAGATCGGCCCCGGCCCGGACCATCTCCGTCGTGCCGACCAGCAACGTTGCTCCGGCAGCCCACGCCGGCCAGATTTCCTCAAGCGACATGTCGAAAGCCGGCGACATTCCCTGAAACACCAGGTCGTCGGACCGGAGCGCGAGCACCGAACCCTCCGAGCGCACCAGGTGACAGATCGACCGGTGCGAAATCATCACGCCTTTGGGCCGGCCAGAAGAGCCGGAGGTATAGATAATGTACGCGCAATCGTCCGGGGTGATGCCGATCTCGGTCCGCGACAGCGGGCGGCTGGATTGCGCGGCCATCTCCGCCGCCTCGTTTTCGAAATCGATCACCCGGCAGGGCAGCGCGGCGGCGATCGAGGCCAGCGGAGATGTCGTTATGATGCAGCGAGCGCCGCTGTCCCGCACCACGTAGGCGATGCGGTCGGGCGGATACTCGGGATCGAGCGGAACGTAGGCGCCGCCGGCCTGCAGGATGCCGAGCATGGCGACGTACCAGTCGAACCCGGGCGGCATCCACACGGCCACGCGCTCGCCCCGGCCCACGCCCCGGGCCCGCAGGTAGCGGGCGGTTTGCAGGGAGCGGCGCAGCAGCTCGCCATAGCTTAGCGACTGCCCGCGATATTTCAGCGCGGCTCGCGCCTGCCGTCCATCCGCGCTCGCCTGGACGATTTCATGAAGCAACTCATCGCGCAAAAAATCCGGGCGCGCTGGCCCCGCCAGCCACGGCGTTGTGGCCGGCAAAGTGTCCCGGGTAGACGTGGCCTGAGCAGTCATCGAGTCCGTATGCCTTTCCCAAACCTCATGGATGGGCACACGGACGATGCCGCAATAAACGCTGGAGAGACGCGCCGCACATGAACACCGAGCTCAAACGCACGCGCCTGGGGGGCGCGCACTTTGGGACGATATCCATTCCCAATGGTCAATCTTCGTCGGACTCGTCGATGTCGAGCACTTTGCCGTTACCAGCGTCAATCGCGACATCCATCACCTTCTTGTCGGCACCGATGATTTCGAAGTCATACTGGAGGTTGCCGTCTTCCACCCCGAGCTCGCCGGAGATGACCTTGCCCGGATAGGCGGCCACGGCGGCAGCGAGCGCATCTTGAAATGAGATTTTAGCCAGTGCGGCGCGCTCAACGGCTGAAGGCTGACCTTTGACGCGAATGGAACCTCGGGCGACCGACTGTTCTTTGGCCCCTTTTTCTTTCCCGGCGGCGGAAACCAAAATAACAGATGAAGACAACATGAGCAGGCTCAAGGCGAGAAGACCGAGCGTTTTTTTCATTTCATGATGGGGTTGATACCAAGGATGAGATAACATCAGCGGTCAGAAGGACCCCGATGAAGAATCGTTAACCTGACCTCCCATGAATACTCAATCCTGCAAAAGCAAGAAAAGCATGGGGCCTGTTCAGGGGTAAGCTGCCGTTTCCCCCACAGCACTTCCAAGCCAGCTCAACCATGCGGAATCACATCAAGCTCATCGTCCTGTTGGATAAGCTTTTTGAAGCTCAACTATGAGAATGCAATATGCGACGTCGAGGGCCCAGACGCCGCCTTCAGGGGTTCACTAAGGTAGGGGCAAATACTTTTGTCCGGCACTCGACGGGATCACGCATGGTCAGAAGGGCTGCCCATCGGCCTTGGTGCCGCATAGTGACACCTCCAAACCGAGTTCGGCGGCCAAGGCCGCTTTGGTATAGAGGGCAAGGTCGGCCTTCTGGGCCGAGTGGGCGTAAGCGACCTGAATGTGATTCGCCTTGTGGCGGGCCATCATTTGATCGCGGGTGACACCGTAGGTGACGGCATGCATGATCGGCCACTGGTAGGTCGTCTCATTCCAGCGACGCGCGGTCTCGGCGCGCGGAAGTGCGGCCACTTTGGCGCGGCCCAAGTCCATTTTCAGCGCGCCGCCCTCCACGAAAATGCGACTCCAGACGATCTCGCCCGGCTTGGCAATGCCTCGCAGCGTGCCGCCGCCCAGGCGGAAATACATCGGCGGCTGCCGGTGCGAATCGGAGCCTGCCCAACCGCCGATGTGATGGTCGGCGGGCGCCCCACCGGAAATGAGGAAAACCCACACGTAGTCCGACGTTGTACCGCTTTGATCCCAGTCGCCCCAGCGCAGATCGTGCAGGGTCGTGGCGCTCGGTTGGCCAAGGGCGTTGTGCACGCGATGGGTGAAGAGCGCATCGAGACCGGAGCATTCGTCGACTTCGTTGAAGTGCGGAATGGGCTGACCGGGCCGGATGACGCTGCCATCGGCCCGTGTGACCGGCGGCCGGTCGGTGGAATTAAGCGTGCCTTCGGCGAGGTCGGAAGCGGGCAACAGGTCTTTGAGGCCCTGCTGGTATTGGATGCCGATCGTCTCGCAGCCGAACTCGTCGGCCAGGCGGCAGGCGGCGATGTAGGTCCGGCACTGCCAGAGCACCTGTTGCTCGGTGAGGTCGGTTTTTTCGTCGGGTCCGAAATTGAACGTGAAACCTCTGGCCTTGTACCAGGAAAACACCTCGCCGGCCTCCTCATGACTTACCTGGGTGGCCGCGTAGTAAAGGGCTGACTGGGACAGACGCTCTTTGAAGACGCCGCATTTGAAGAGCAGTTCGTCGGGAATGATGGCGTTATACATGCCCATGCAGCCCTCATCAAAGACGCCCATGATGGATTTTCGCTGACGTAGACCGGCGGCGATCTTTGCGGCGACGGACTTGGCGCGACCGGGCGCGTTGCACCTGCCGAGTGGCTTGACGTGAGCGGTCGCGTGCGTGACAGCGCCAGTACGCAGCCAGATCGCCAGACCGTCGCGGAAGAAATCGTCATCAAACCTCTCGCTCCAGAGCGAAGAGTAACCAACGCCGGCCTTGGTGAGCGAACCGTTGAGGTTAAGCATGCCCACCAAGCCCGGCCACTGGCCGCTCCAGTTGGCCACCGTGAGGATGGGGCCGCGATGCGTGATCAGCCCGCCGAGCACATGGTGTGAGTATTGCCACACGGCCTCGGCGACGATAAGCGGCGTCTCGGGATCGATTTTCGAGAAAATCTCCAGCCCCTCCTTCTGCGAGGCGATAAAGCCGTGCTTGTGATCGGGCTTGAAAGGATGAGCCCGGACAAAGCTGAAGCCCAGTTTGGCGCCGGCGGCGGTGAGCGTTTGCTCCATCGCCTGCTGGGCGGGCCAGCAGGCTTCGTTGGCGGACTGGCGCAGGTCGCCACTGGCGACAAGCAGGACGGTGGTGCTGGATTTATTCATCAGGAAAGGCTGATCAGGAATTTCGCATCCATTTGCGGTAGGTGAGGAAATCGGCGTGGAGCCGGTGGAAGACGCGGTATTTGGCTTCATGATAGAGCGCCACGCGGCCGGGTGTTGGCGCGATGACTTCCCCGGCGGCATTCATGGCTGACATTGCGTTGAGCACCGAGGGGAAAGCGCGCGCAGCTTCCGCGCCCAGCACCGCCGCGCCAAGCAGCACGGCCTCGGGCTCCCGCGGCAAGACCAGGCGGCAGCCGGTGATGTCGGCATGCTCGCGCAGAAAGACGGGATTTTTCGTGCCACCGCCGCAGGCCAGCAGCGTGTCGATGGCGTAGCCCTTGCGGTTCATTGCTTCGATGATATGGCGCGTGCCGTAGGCAACGGCCTGAATCGCGGCCAGGTATTGCCGGGCGAGGTCGTCGGCCGTGGCCGAGAGGGTGAGGCCCGATATCGCACCCTTCAGCGTGGGATCGGCGCGCGGTGAACGGTTGCCGTGGAAGTCGGGCTGGATATGCAGCTCGCGCGTCAACTCGGCCGGATGCGCCAGGTGTTCCGCCTTGGCGAGCGCGTCGAGCCTGGCGTTCAGAAGCTCGTAGATGGTCTGGCCCTTGCGCTTCGCCTCGGCCTGCAGGGGCGTTGCGGCGGCGTGCGAAAAAATCACATGGTCGATCAGGGCGCCCGTGGCCGACTGTCCGCCCTCGGTGAGCCAGAGTTCGGGAATCATCGCCGAATAATACGGCCCCCAGATGCCGGGGATGAAACGCGGTTGCGCGGACACCGCCATGTGGCACGACGACGTGCCACCGATGAGCGCGAGCCGGTGGTTGAGCGCGGCGGGTGTCATTGCCTCGCCACCCAGCCGCGCCCCGAGCAGGCCGAGCCCGCCGGCGTGCGCGTCGATGATCGCCACGCCGACCGGCGTGCCGGTGGCGAGTCCGAGTTCGCGCGCCGCCGGCGCGGTGAGCCCGCCGCCCAACGGTTGCCCCATTGGCTGCACTTTCCGGCCGATGCGGCGAAAATCCTCGGCCGCAAGGTCGCCGAGACCGATTCCCCGAAAATAGTCCGCATCCCACCCTTCCCCATCGAGGCCGCGGTGGCCCAGATAGGTCCACTTGCAGACCGTCGTGCAAAGCGACCGTGTGTCGTCACCGGTCGCGCGGTAAGTCAGGTAGTCCGGCAGGTCGAGGAACCGTCCGGCGCGCTTCCATGTGCTGGGAAGGTTTTCTTTCAGCCAGAGCAGCTTGGGCGTCTGCATCTCCGGCGAGATGACGCCGCCCACGTAGCGCAGCACCGCATGCTTCGTGGCGTTGATGCGCTCCGCCTGGGGGATGGCGCGGTGATCCATCCACACCATCACGTTCTGTTTGGCGCGGCCGGTGGTGCTGACCGAGACGGGACGATAGTCGGCGCCGAGCGCGACCAGCGAACAGGTGGCGTCAAAACCGATGCCCGTGATCGCCGCGGGCGCGAGTCCGCTCATTTTCAGGGCGGCGTGCGTGGCGTCGCCGCACGCGAGCCAGATGTCGTCGCTGGACTGCTCCACATGGTCCGGTGCGGGCTTCCAGATCTTGATCGGATGGCTCGCGGCGGCAGCCAGGTTGCCCCGTTGGTCGAAAATGCCGGCGCGGGCGCTGGTCGTGCCGACGTCGATGCCGAGGTAGTAGTTCATGCGGGAATGAAGGTCTTACGCCGCCGCCCCGGGGCCGCGCACCACGTCGTTTTTCGCGGTCACCAAGAAGGCGAAGAGCAACAGCGCAGCGCCGAGGACATAAATGATCGCGCCAAAGGCGATGGCCTCACTCATGTTAGCCATCTGATTGGCGTGACGGCCGTATTTGGTCGCAATGCCAACCGCCAGTGGACCCAGCGCCCCGCCGCCCCAGCCCACGGTGTTCATCACGCCCGCCGCGGTCGCGCGGACCCGGGGTTCGATGACATCGTAAAGCGAGGCGAAAATGTTGGAATCATACAGACCCTTGCACAAACCGAACACCGTCATCGCCACCAGCAATGTCGTGACGTCATCCGTAAGGCCGACGAGACCGACGAACGTCGCGCCCGCGAGCAGGCCGGTCGCCTGCACGAGCATGCGGCCGCCGGCGAAGCGCCGCGCGAGCCGGTCGGCCAGAAACCCTCCGAGTGGCACGCTGAGCGCGCTGCCAAGGTTGATGAACACACTGCCGGACAGGCCGGCGGTCGTGAGCCTGAAGTGGAATTTCTCGACGAGAAACGTCGGCGTCCACGTGAGGAAAATCGTCGCGACCAGGTTCGCGCCGAGAAACACGCCCATGAGCAGCAGCGCGGTCGGCTTGGCGAAGATAACCCGCAGCGTCTCCGCCACGCCGAGCGGCGCAGCCGGCGCTTCGACGGCGACGCCGGGTGGGTGCACGGGATCGATTTCCGCGGCCTCGGCGGCGTCGGCCGCGCCGCGCTCCGGCTCGCGCAAGAAGCGGTAGAGCACGAGCGCGAGCGTGCTGCCGGCCGCGCCGAAGAACCAAAAGCACGAGCGCCAGCCGAATTGTTCGGCGAACCAGGCGCCCGCCCAGCTGCCGCCGATGGTGCCGACGTAAACGCCCGACTGGTGCAGGGAAAACGCGAGCGAGCGCGAGCGCCGGTCGTGATAATCACTGAGCAGCGATATCGCCGAGGGAAAATAGAATGTCTCGCCGACGCCGGTGAGCGCGCGCACGGTGATGAACTGCCAGAGTTTCCCGCACCAGCCGGTCAGCAGCGTGATGCCGCTCCAGAACACGCAGCCGCTGAGGATGAGGTGCTTGCGCGCGATGCGGTCGCCGATGAAGCCCGCGAACGGCGCGCCAAACGCATACACCCACGCGAAGGCTGAACCGAGCAGCCCGAGCTGCACGGCGTCGAAGCCGAACTCCGCCTTCAGCTTCGGGAAAACCGACGAGAACGACAGCCGATCCGCATAGTTGAAGATGCACACGAACCAGAGCATCCCGACCACGACCCATTTGTAGTTCTTGTTTTTCATCGGCAGGTCAGCGACGGAGCCAGGATGTGAACAAGACGCGGGATGGCGGGAATTTTCAACCCGATCCCGCGGCGCATCACGCCGCCGGGGCCAAGCCCCACTCGGCGAAGAGCACGCGCAGGTCCGTGACGATGCCGTCGTAAATCTCGCGCGAGCGCGGCGAAACAACGGCCTTCGGTTCGCCCACGTGAAGCCCGCGCGCCTCCATGCCGGCCCCGATGTTGAGCGGAAACGTGAGGCGGTCGATGATCTCGCCGATTTTTTGCAGCCGCTCGAAGGCCGGGTGCGGGCTGCCCGCCGCGCCCTCGCGGCACACGCGGTAGAGGTGGACCATCAGCTCGGGCGCGATGTTGACGAGCCCGCCGATGCAACCGGCGGCGCCGAGCGCAAAAATCTCGAGCAGCCGCGTGTCGGCGCCGGAAAACACGACGAAGTTTTTCTCCTGACCGAGGCGGATGAGGTCCCGGTGGTAGTCGAATTCGCGGCCGCTCTGCTTGATGCCGGCCATCGGCGCGCGGTCGGCGAAGGCGGCGACGGTTTCGAGGTTGATGCGCGTGCCGGTGAGTTCGGGAAAATTATAGAGGAAGGTCGGCAGGCCTGACGTGTCGGCCGCGTGCAGGAAGTGCGCAAGCGCATCGTCCTGCGACGACGGAAAAAATCCGGGCGTCATAATGGCGATGGCGGGCAGGCCGATCTGGTGCGCGAAGCGGCCGACCTGGGCGACGGCCCGCGGGCGGATGTCGCTCACATTGGCGATGACGGGGAGCGGCGCGGCGAGTTCCGCCACGGTCGCGAGCGCACGCTTGCGCTGCTCGATGTCGAACTGCGGAAACTCGCCCGTGTTGCCGAGCGCGAGCACCCCGTGGATGCCGTGGCTTTTGAGAAAAGCGAGATTTTGGCTGAGTTCGTGGGTCAGCAGATTGCCGTTGGCGTCGGTCGGCAGCCAGAGGGCGGCCAGGACGCCTTTCGTTGGAACTTGGGGGTTCATGATGGTATCATCGCGCGGGAACCTCGGGCCCGGTCCACTGCGATTCGAAAGCGTAGCTGCCCGACTCGATCGAGAACACGGCGCGGTCCCCCTCGCGGCGCAGAAAGGTCACGCCCGCACTGCGCTCGGCGGCCGCGCCCGCTTCGAGCACCGCGGCGCCTTCGCGCGCGGGCAGGAAGACCGTCGCGGTTGTGTTGGCGGGAATTCCCGCCTTCAGCGTAAAGCGGTCGCCGGCGCGCTCCCAGCGAAGGGAAATCGGACCGTGAATCGAATCATAGCTCGCCTCGACCGACGCGAGGTCGCCGACTGGATCCGGGTGGAGGAAAATCTTCTTGAAGCCAGGACCCGCGGGGTCGGCGTCGATGCCGGCGAGGTCCTTGTAGAACCACTCGGTGATCTGCCCCAGCATGAAATGATTGTGCGAGGAGCCGGGGTTGGCGTCCCAAGATTCGGTGAGGCTCGTGGCGCCGTGCTTGAGTTGGTAGCCGTAGCCGGGCTTCTCGTCCTGGTTGACCATGCGGTAGATCACGTCGGAGCGGCCGCCGCGGGCGAGGGCTTGGAGGAGAAACCTAAACCCGACGTCGCCGGTCGTCATCGCGTAGCCATGCTGCTCGACGTCGCGCACGAGCGCGGCGAGGACGCGCGCGCGGCCGGCGGGCTCGACCAAATCGAGGACCAGCGGGAGCGCGTTGGCACACTGCGAACCGGTGGCGTAGAAGCCGGTGTCCGGGTGGAAGAAATGCCGGTTGTAGCTCGCCCGAATCCGGGCGGCGCGAGCTGCATAGTCCTTCGCTTCGTCGGCGCGGCCCAGCAACGCGGCGGCCTGCGCGAGAATCGAGGCATCGTCATAGTAGAACGCCGTGGCGGTGACGGGCGGCGGGGTGAGCTGCGCGGGGCCGGGTTTTTCCGGACCGAGGTCGTACCAGTCGCCGAGGCCGGCGGAGAGGATGTTGTCGGTGGCGTGGGTTTCGAGGTAGGCGAAATAGCGCTTCATCGCATCGAAGTGAGTGCGCACCAAGTCGAGATCGCCCGTGAACTGGTATTGCTGCCACGGCACGAGAATGAAAGCGGCGCCCCACTCGGCGGCGGCGCGGAATGGGCCTTTGAACTCTGTATATTCCGGCGCGATGTTCGGCACGAGGCCGTCGTCGGTCTGGTCGTCCGCCATGTCGTGCATGCCCTTTGCGAAGATGCGGGCGACGTCGAATTCGTAGCGGATCGCGGGACCGTTGAGGTGGTATTGCTCGAGCCACCCGAGTTTCTCCCGGTGCGGACAGTCGGTGAGTATGGAGACCATGTTCGAGCGCTGCGCCCAGCGCACGAGGTCACGGATGCGATTGAACAATGGATTCGAGGTGGCGAAATGGCCGAGCGGCGCGGCGCTCGAGTGGACGACAACGCCCTCCAGCGACTCGATATGCGGGAGCCGTGCGGGATCGCCCGGACGCGGCGCGGATGCCGGCTTGGAGCGCTCGATCGAGTCCTCGGCAGGCACGCGCAGCGGCAGTTCCTCCTCGCTTCTGAAACACTCTACTTTCAGGTAGCGGCAGCCGACATAATAGAAGTGGGGAAACCAGGTTTCCTCGCCGTCGGTGGCTTTGGTGTATTGCCACCACGCGTTGCCGCGGTTCTTGCCGTCCATGGTGTTGCGGTTGATCGTGCCGTCGTCGTTGACGATTTCGGCGGGCGTGATCCGGACGATGCTGCCGGCGGGCCCGCTGACGCGGACTCGCGGCATATGGGACGCATTTTGCCCAAGATCGTAGACGGCGGTGCCGTCGGGAAACGTGCGCACGGCGACGGGCCGTTGCGTCTCGATCTCGCGGAGCGGTTCAGCGGCGGCGCTCTGGCCTCGCAACGTGCCCAGTGGCCGGAGCAGCGCCACGGCGCGCGCCCACCCGCGGTCGTCAAAGCCGGGACTCGCCCAGCCGGCGGGCGCGCGGCGCGCGTCGTAGTCCTCGCCCGCGTAGATGTTGCCGGTCGTGATGGGTCCGGCGAGCGTGCGCCACGACGGATCGGTGCCGACATACTCGACGGTGCCGTCGGCATACTCGAGCCGCAGATGCAGGATGGCGCGGAGCGGGCCGAACGCGGTGGTGAGCTTGGTGAAGCGATCACGCGGTGCGACGTGGTAGAAGCCGTGGCCGAGGAGCAAGCCGGCGACGTTGCGGCCTTCGCGGAGCAACGCGGTGACATCGCGCGTGTCGTAGAGCGCGGTGACGTCGTAGTTGGTCCAGCCGGGCGAAAGGAGGTCGGCGCCGGCGTTCGTGCCGTTGAGGAACATCTCGTATTGTCCCAGCCCGCAGACGTGCGCCACCGCGCGGCGCAATCCCGGTCGCACGGAAAACTCGTGCCGCAGCAGCAGCGATTCCGTGTCGCCCGGCGCGGCGATCCACACGCCTTTCCAGTCGGCGGGCGCGAGCAGGCCCATCGTCCAGCTGGCGGGTGCGCTCCACGCGGAAAGCCGGCCGTCGCGATCCCACGCCCGTACTTTCCAGAAAACCTGCTGCGACGACGCGAGCGCCGCGCCTGCATAGCGCACGAACGTGGTCTCGTCCGAATTGACGCACCCGCTGTCCCACCGGTCGCCCTGGTCCGCCGCGAGCACCGCGGCCGACGAGGCGACCAGCACCTGCCACGCCGTCTGCCGCTGACCGCGTTCGGTGCTCGCGACGCGCCAGAACAAGCGCGGTTGCGCGACATCGACGCCCAGCGGCGCGGCGGCGGACTCGCACTTGAGATCCGTGACCCGAAGAGTCGACGGGGCCTCCGGTTCGCCAGCAGCCCATGAGCCAAACGCCAGGCCGGCCAATGCGACGAGACTTCGGACCCAGCGCTTCGGCACAGTCAGCCTCGCGCCTCGCCATCCACGCGCCGGACACCGGGCTCCGCCGGCGCGTGTTTTGCCGGGAGACTCAGAACGAGTAGGTGACCGATCCATGCGGATTGATCGGAATTCCCGGCATGACGGCGTTGTTGTTCAGCGAGCCGGCGATGTAAGATTTGTCCAAAGCGTTATCGAGGTAGAAGCGGATTATCCAGTGCGGGTTGAACCGGTAGGAGGCCGTGAGATTCAAAAGGCCGTAGGCAGGGATATAAAAGCTGGGCTGGTTGGGGATGTATGTCGTCGTCGTGCTCGCGTTGGTCACGCCGGAGGCGCTGTCGCCGGCCGCCTTGCCCTGGAAGACATAGCCTGCGCCAACCGAGAACCCCTTCAGCGAGCCCTGGTCGAAATGATAATTGACGAAGAGCGCGCCGAAATGCTCGGGGTTTGCCCGGAAGCGCACGCCGTAAGGGCTGCGATTCGTCAGGGTCGTGAAGTTGCCAATGACCGAGAGGCCCTTGGTGAGGTTCAGGTTGGTTTCGAATTCCCAGCCGCGCGCGATACGGTCCGAGTAGAGGTTGGGCGGAAAGACGGCCGGTGGGGGCACCGAGAAGAGAGCCGGATTCACGATGGAGTTGTTGGTCTGATACAGCTGGAAGTAGGTGGCGGAGGCGGTGGCGCGCCCGTTGAGGAACTTCAGGCGGAGACCGCCTTCATCCTGCTTGCCGGATTGGATCTCCGGGGGATTGGGATTCGTCGTGGTCGCGATCGGGGGCGGATTGATCTGGGCGGCATCCGCCGAGTGCCCGTAATAGAGCGACGCCCAGGGCACCACCACGTAGGTGAGGCCGTAGTTCACAAAGGTCAGATCCGGATGCGAGGTGGCGGTCACCCCCGAGATGTAATTGGCCACGCTTTCGTAGAAGTACGTCGGGACGACGCTGGCGTTGGCGATGAGGTGGCCGTCCCAGAACTTCAGCTTCTCATTGAGATAGATCTGCTCCCAGTTGCCGGTGGCGTTGAGGTTCGAGGACGGGGTGGTGGAGGGCGTCCAAGTCGCCGTCGTGGGAATGGCATAGACATTGATCGCGGGGCTCGAGGCGTTGTAGCCCTTGCCCACGGTGTGGAAGATTTCAGCCGCGAACCCGGCGATGGTTTGCGAGTCGAAATACTGGTTCTTGAGATGGTAGACCCAGTCGTTCTGGACGTCGATGAAGTGGTCCAGGTCATTCGTCGGCGACTGGCTCAAGCTGTAGGTGGAGCTCGTGGCGGGAGCGGGGGCCGACGTGAAGCCGGTGGCGGCCGTTCCCGACCAGACCAGTCCGGGAGTCCACACGCCGGTATACGGATTGTAGCCGCCGCCGGCATTGCCGGTGAGATTCCATTGGTTGTTGGTCTCCCACTCCCACAGGTAGCGCGCGCTCAGCCGCATCGAGAGATTGTCGGTGAGATTCGTGGTGAAAAGCGCGCGATAGATCATCCGGTTCGAGTGGTTAGCGCTGCTCGGGTCACCGGAGTTGTCGGCATACGGGGTCTCGTATTTGTCCAAGCCGGGCAGGAAATGGATCGTCGAGAAGATGCTGCGGGTCGCCGGGTTGATCGGCAGGCCGAGGTAGTTGTAGGCGGTTCCCCAGAAATAGGTGGCATGGAGCAGCAGCTGCGAACTCGGCCCGAGCTTTAACAGGACCGAAGGCTCCACGCCGAGGCTTTGGTGGTAACCTTGGTTGTCGCCCTGCGTGGCGTTGATGTAGCTGGTCACCAGGCGGTAGGCGGCCTTGGAGCCGACCATTTGGTTGATGTCGAAGTTGCCACTGTTGGTGTCGTACTCGCCGACCTGGCCGGTCACGCTCCCGAAATTGGCGAACCGCGCCACCTTGCTGATGAGGTTGAGCGTGCCGCCCGGGCTGCCGTTGGGCGCGAGGAGGGAGTCGGGGCCGCGCACGAACTCAATGGTCTCATAGAGAGCCGGATCGTTCTTCACCACCGACTGGACGGTATCGAAGCCGTCGATGTCGGGGCTCGACACTTGGAAGCCGCGAACCGACACGCGGTCGCCGGCCACTTGCGAACTGTTGTTCGCGATGCCGGCGATGTACTTGGTGGCGTTGAACGTGTCGCGGGGCGCCGTATCTTTGATGAAATCCTGGGTAACGATCGTCACGCTGGTGGTCGACTCGAAGAGGTCCTCGGCGACGCGGCCGCCCGCCAAGGCCGCGGTGGCCTGGTAGGGCCCGACCTGGCTGGCCTTGACTTCAAATGGACTGAGTTGGATGACCTCTGTCCCGGCGGGCGGTGGGCTGGTGTCGGGGGTGGAGGTCGTTTGCGCGGAAAGACCGGTGAAGACAAGCAGACCGGCCAGCAACGTACATGAGGCCGCAGGGCTTCGCAGCGGATGGATGATGCGATTCATGGAGTTTAGATTTGGAGGTAGGCGGGTTGGAATTCTACGAACGGGGGAACGCGGAGGCCATGGTCGCGCCCGCGGGAGGCGTGGGTTTCTGCAGAGTTCTGATTATTTTTCTGACGAGGACTTGCCGGCCACGGTCGGCACATGCCGCGACTCGCTCGGTGGCTGGTCAAAAAATGAGCGGTGGCATGGACTGAACTGCTAAAACGTTTTATCTATTGCAAGCTTTTTCTTCCGTGGCGCCGCTCCGCGCTGCCGGAGCGCTTCAACCGTGTCCGGAAGACGCGCGCAGCGTTTCCAGAATCGGCGCACAGGCCAGGTGTCGCGAGTGCCCCTTCCTCTCCAATTGGGCAAACAGGAGCTGGCTGGCCCGCTCGGCCAGTTGCTGGTGCGAAACGCCCACGCACGAAAGCGGTGGGTCAAAAAACGGCGCGATCTCATAGTCCCCGACCCCGATCACCGCGATGTCGTCCGGAATGTGCAGGCCGGCTTCCTTGATCGCCCGGTAGGCGCCCAAAGCCAGCGCATCGGAAACTGAATATAAACCGTCGAGCGATCCTCGCTCTTTTAGATAGGCGCGCATGGCCTCATATCCGGCCGTTTCTGACAGCGTGGTCGCGACGACCTCTTCGGCTGGGCGGCCGAGCAGCGCGATCGTGCGCTCGGTGAAGGAATTGACGCGCACCCGCGTGATCTGCGTCCAGGGATTGCCATGAAGCACCCCGAGCCGCCGGCGCCGCTTTTTGGTGAGCACCTCGGCGACGCGCGCGCCCGAGTCGGGAGCTTCCATGACCGAGGAATAGCCGGGGATGGATCGATTCACGACCACCGTGGGGTATGGCAGCTTCGATTTCGCAAGAAAGGCATCGTCCACCGCGGTCGTGTTGAGGATGATTGCCGCGTTGAAATGGTCGCCGGTGAGCAACCCCGGCATCTCGCGCAGACGACCGGCCGTGAACATCTCGACCATCACGGATATTGCCCCGCCCGCTTGCGGAAACCCTCCCTTCGCCACCAGCTGACGCAGCGCAAAGATGAAATGCTTCACGAGCGGAATCGGCGCCTCGAAGCTCGTGATGAGGGCGAATACCACGCTGTTCCTGACACTCTCCCCGCGGCGCAAGCGCCTCGCGCCGATGTTTGGCAGATACCCAAGCTGGGCAGCGGCCCGGCGGACTTTCGCGACCGTTGCCTCCGAGATTCGGCGCTCGACATGGAGGTTGTTGAGCACCGAGGAAACCGCCGCAATCGAAACGCCGGCATAGTCCGCAATATTTCTGATCGTAGCGCGGCCAGTCGGCTGGATGTGTTTTTTCTTCTTCGGCATAGAAACGCCCGCAGCTCGGATGATGCACAAGTCCGAAACCACACGCAAGTACCCAAGGGAGGAGCGGCGACCAATAGTTCTGGCGGTGCCAGTCCACCTAAAATTAACCCAAGACCAGCTGCTCGAAGCAGCGGTCGTCAAGGAAGGGGAACCGATAGCGATCTGTGACCAGGGGAAGCGCCATCCCGCGCTGGTCATCGCTTCTCCCACGGCTCCGGGAGGACTGCCGGGAAGAGCCTGCGCACCGCGCTGATGCCTTGCCATCGCGCTTCAGCCGCCTGCTGACTGGCGCACGAAATCGATATAACCTCTGTCCGGGTCGTGATCCGGGCTTTCAGTTTTTGAAACGCAGCACCATCGTATGGTGGTAGGTCTCGCCGGGCCGCAACACGGCGCTCGGAAAATCGGAATGGTTCGGCGCGTCCGGGAAGTTCTCGGTCTCGAGGCACAAACCGGTGCGGAACTGATATTTCACGCCGTTCTTGCCGGCGGCGCTGCCGTCGAGGAAATTGCCGCTATAGAACTGGATGCCCGGCTGGTCAGTGAGCACTTCCATGGCGCGGCCGCTCGACGGATCCTTGACGACTGCGGCGAGCCGCACCCCCGTGCCCTTGCGCAAGACCCAGCAATGATCGTAGCCGCCGCCAAGCTTGAGCGCCTCAAAGGCGTCGTTGATGCGCGCCCCGATGGTTGTCGGCGTGCGGAAATCCATCGGCGTGCCCGCCACGGGGGTCAGGACTCCCGTGGGAATCAAGCCCGCGTCGGTCGGCAGATAATCATCGGCCGCCAGCATGAGGGTCTCGTCGGTGATGGGCTTGGTCGGATCGCCGCCGAGATTCCAGTAAGTGTGGTGCGCGAGGTTGATGACCGTGGGCTTGTCGGTGGTGGCCTCAGCCTCCCAGACCAGCTCATTGGCGTCGGTCAGCCAATAGGTGACCTTCACCTGCAGGGTGCCCGGATAGCCCTCCTCGCCGTCCTTGCTGGTATACGTGAGCGCGACGCCGCGGGCGCCGGCCTTGCGGACGGGGGCGCCCTTCCAGAGGACCTTGTCGAATCCCTTGGTGCCGCCGTGCAGGTGGCAGGGAATGCCGCCGGGATGATCGTTCGTCGCGAGGGTGTATTCCTTGCCGTCGAGCGTGAACTTGCCGTGCGCAATGCGGTTGCCGAAGCGGCCCACGCTGGCACCAAAATAGCTGGTACTGGTGAGCCAGCCGGCGAGGGTATCGTAGCCGAGGGTGACGTCAGCCTTGACGCCCTGGTGGTCGGGCACCTCGAGGCCGACGAGGATCGCGCCATACTCGGTGATCCGGGCGGTCATGCCCTTCGCGTTGGTGAGGGTGAAGATGTTTACTTCACGGCCATCGTTCAGTTTTCCGTAGACGGCGGTTTCGAGATCTGAGGCGGTCAGGTTGCTCATGGTAAGCATTGCCGAGGCGGCAAGAAGGGTGAGTGCATGTTTCATAAGAAGAATGGGGCGGTTAAAAGTCCCGTCCAACAAACGACACTAACCAGCCGGGGTCGAGAGCGTTTTCACGCCGGCCGCCGTCCGTCCGCGGCATCTCCGCGATTGACGCAGATTTCACCCGGCCATTACATCCTGCGTCATGCAGGACCAGCCTGCCGGGCAGCCGGCCATCAAATACAAACGCATTGTGCTCAAACTGAGCGGCGAGGTGATCCGCGGCGGCAAATCGGGCGATCCCATCGACGCGGCCACGCTGGAAAGCGTTTGCACGCAGGTGAAGGAGGTTCATGAACTCGGCGCGCAGATCGGGGTCGTGATCGGCGGCGGCAACATCTTTCGCGGCCTCCCCGGCGAACAGCGCGGCGTCGACCGCACCACCGGCGACTACATGGGCATGCTGGCCACCGTCATCAACGGCCTCGCACTCATGGACTGCCTCGAGAAGATGGGCGTCAACGTGCGCGTGCAAAGCGCCATCCCGATGAACGAGATCGCCGAGCCGTTCATCCTCCGCCGCGCCATCCGCCATCTCGAGAAGCGCCGGGTGGTCATCTTTGTCGCCGGCACCGGCAACCCCTACTTTTCCACCGACACCACCGCGGCGCTTCGCGCCAGCGAGATGCACGCCGACATCATCATGAAGGCCACCAAGGTCGACGGCATTTACGACAAGGATCCCAAGAAGCACCCCGACGCGGTGAAATACGACCAGATCACCTTCATCGACGCGCTCCGCCAGCGGCTCAACGTCATGGACTCGACCGCGTTCTCCCTCTGCCTCGACAACAACGTGCCCATTCTCGTCTTCAACCTGAGTGAACCGCACATCATCAAGCGCGCGGCGCTCGGGGAAAAGGTCGGCACGCTGGTGCGGGGCTGAATGCCGCAGCGGCCAGTCCCCAGCTCTCAGTCCCCAGCCTTTCCCCCCGAACCCAGAACCCTGAACCGAGTTCCGTTCCCATGAACCATCCAATTCTCACCGACATGCAAGGCCGGATGAAGAAGGCCTTCGACCACACGCTCCATGAATTTGGCACCATCCGCACCGGCAAGGCCTCACCCGCGATGGTGGAAGGCGTCATGGTGGAAGCCTACGGCACCACCCTGCGCCTGAGAGACTGCGCCGCCATCACCACACCCGACCCGCGTCTCATCCAGATCACCCCGTGGGACAAGTCGATCATCCGCAACGTCGAGAAGGCACTGCAGACCGCCAACCTCGGCATCAACCCCCTCGTCGACGGCGGCGTCGTGCGCATGCCGCTGCCCGAGTTGAGCCGCGAGCGCCGGCAGGAATTCGTCAAGATCGCCCACCGGCTCGCCGAGGAGGGCCACGTGTCCATCCGCAACGTCCGCCACGACGCGATGGAGACCGCCAAGAAGCAGCAGAAGGAAGGCACGCTCTCCGAGGACGACGCGAGGCGGATCGAAAAGGAAATCCAGACCATCACCGACCGTTTCATCAAGGACGTCGACGCCCATCTCGCCGCCAAGGAAAAGGAACTGACCACCGTTTGAGCGGTGCTCAAACGGTGAAGGCGCGAGGCTGGGGGCTTCAGGCGGGAGGCCGGTCATTCCCCACCCTTTCCCATGTCTTCACCTGATACCTCACGCCTCACCCCCCACGCCTTCACGACGACGCCCCCGAGGCGAATCGTCGTAAAATTGGGTACCGGTGTGCTTACCTCCGGGGTCGGCGAATCCCCTCTTGAAAGGGGTGCCCCGGGCAAGGTCGAGGGGCGGGGTGTGTCCATCAACGAGCAGCGCATCGGCGCCGTTTGCGCACAGATCGCCGAACTCCACCGGCGCGGCACCGAAGTCATCGTGGTGACCTCCGGCGCCATCGGGCTCGGCATGGGCCGGCTCGGGCTGCCAAAGCGCCCGCGGGAGCTGGCGAAAAAACAGGCCTGCGCCGCCATCGGCCAGAGTCTGCTCATGCAGACCTGGCAGCGCGGTTTCGACCCGTGCCAACTGACCATCGCCCAAGTGTTGCTCACCCATGACGACCTGCGTCTCCGCAGCCGCTATCTCGCGGTCAAAGCCACGCTCGAGCAGTTGCTCGCCGATGGCGTCGTGCCGGTGATCAACGAGAACGACACCGTCAGCGCCGCTGAGATCAAATTTGGGGACAACGACACCCTCTCGGCGATGGTGGCCAGTCTCACCCAGGCGCAGTACCTCGTCATTCTCTCCCTTGCCCCCGGTCTGATCGACCTGAAGGGCACGGGGCAGATCGTGCCAGTGGTGGAAAAAATCACGCCCGAGATCGAGGCGATGGCCGGCGGCACGAAGAGCGAGACGGCGGTTGGCGGCATGGCCAGCAAAGTTTCGGCCGCCAAGCTCGCCACCAAGTCCGGCTGCGGCGTCTTCATCGCCAGCGGCGCCGGGCCTGACGTGCTGAACAGGCTCTTCAGTGGCCGCTCCCCCGGCACCTTCTTCGTGCCCAGTGGCCTGCCGATGGAGTCGCGGAAGCGCTGGCTCGCCTATTTTCAGCGGCCCACCGGAACGATCCTGGTGAACGCCGGCGCGAGCCGGGCGTTGCAGGAAGGCGGCAAGAGTCTTCTGGCCGTCGGCGTGACCGGCGCCTCGGGCGAATTCGCGGCCGGCGACATCGTCAATGTCACCAGCCCGGACGGATCCGTGTTTGCGCGCGGCGTGGCGGCGTTCGCGGAAGATGAGATTCCGCGCATTGCCGACAGGAGCACCGACGCACTGCGGGCGCTCTACCCCGGTCGCAAGCACCTCGAGGTCATCCACCGCGACAACCTCGTGCTGCTGTAGCGCCCTCCGCCGAGCCTGCGCTACTTCCAGTCGTAGCGCACGCGGTAGGTCACGACCTTCTCGGAGTCGGGCGGCACGGTGACGCGAAACTCGACCGTCTGCGCGTCGGTCTTGGCGAAATCGTCGGACTGCTGCACGATCTGCCAGTTCACCCAGCGGTAGAGCCGCTCGGTCACGCGCACCTCGACCGGCTCGGTCTTGCGGTTGCGCAGCCTGATTTCGAACGCCTCGTCCATCGAATCGTTGCGATTGCTGAGGATGTAATCGGTACGGTGCCGCTCGCCCACGATGTCAAAGGCGTCGCCCGTGTAGATGCGCATCGTCTCGTTCTTCGGCGTGTGGTCGATGGTGTTCTCGCCGGTGAATTCCAGCCGTCCGTCGGCATCGTCGCGCCGGTAAAAGCGCGTGCGCCCCTTCGGCAGCGGCTGGCCGAGCCCGTTGTCCTCGGAGTTCTTGAATTCGCGCATCACCCACACCCGGGGATTCGACTGGGTGCCGTAGTCGCGGTCGTTGCGGATGTTTTCCAGGTTCCAGCCGCCGTAGCGGCGCGGGTCGATCCAGGCACCGTTGTAGACGTAGAACGTCTTCGCCTTGACGCCCGTCGCGCGGATGAACTCCACCTGCTTCGTCTCGCGGTTGCGCAGCGTGGTCGGGCGCGCGAGCGAGTAGAGATGGAACTCGTCGAAGGCCTTCTCGGTAACGGCGGCTTGGGCCATGACTCGTGACCCAGCCAGGGTATTGGCTGCCATGTAACCCATGTTTTGCTCCGGCTGCAGCTTGCTCACGTCGCCCGCCATCAGTTTGATCGCGGCGTTCTCGAAGGTCTTGCCGCTCTGGTTGTCGATCGTCACCCAGCCGATGAGATCGAGGGTGTCGCCCTGCTCGGGCGCGATGAGGTTGTAGGATGCCTGCCAGCTCATGCCGCCGGTGATGTAGCTCAACTCGGCCTCGAACTTCGCGGCCTTTTCGACGCCGAGCTGCCACGTGAGCAGCGGCTTCAGAATGGCGTCGTCGCTCAGCGCCGGGAACTGCGGTTCGCCCGGCAGCGAGAAACGCAGCTTGCCGTCCACCTCGATGATCGGCGAGCCGGCCGCCGCCTGCATCAACTGCTGCTGTTGGTAGAAATTCTGCCCGTATTGCTGCCCGCCGCCGGGATTCGGCACGTAGCCGCTGCGGATGACCTTGCCCTTCACCGTGTATTCCTTGGCGTTCTGGTCGCGCACCAGGAAGTCGAGCTCCCGGCCCTCGTAGAGCGAGAGCAGCAGGCCCTGCGAAATCGTGTCGGCGCGGTAGTTTTGCTCGAGGATGCGCAGTGCCACCTTGCCCGCCGGGTCGCGCAGCACCACGGAGTCCGGTTCGAGGTGCACCGTGACGCCCGAGTAGGTGACGGTGTTGGCGCCGGCCGTGAGGTCGAGCGGCACGCGTTCCCGCACCACGGCGAAATTCTGGTTGTAGATGGTCAACGCCGGCTGGGCCGGGGCGGAAAGAGCGGCCAAAGAGGCCGCGGCGGCGAGGAGGGAACGCAGGGAGTTCATGGCAGAAGATGAAGGTTGCTTTTATTCCAATGACTCGCGAACCCGTATTTTCTTAGGCCGGAGCCGCCTTTTCTTTTGGCTTTCCCCGGCCGGCTCCTGTCTCCTGTCTCCTTCCCGATGGATTTCGTCCTCAAACCCGAGCCCGGTGCGCCGCTGCAGATCCCTCCCATCGACTTCCGGGTGGATCTCAACGAGGAGCAGCTCGCCGCCGTCACCGCGCCACCCGGGCCGCTGCTCGTGCTGGCCGGCGCCGGCTCCGGCAAGACGCGCACCCTCACCTACCGCGTCGCCCACCTGCTCAGCCAGGGCGTGAAGCCGCACGAAATCCTCCTGCTCACCTTCACCAACAAGGCCGCGCGGGAGATGCTGCACCGCGTGCAGGATCTCACCGGCGTCGAGGCCCACCGCTTCTGGGGCGGCACATTCCACCACATCGGCCACAAAGTCCTGCGCATTTACGGCGAGGCCATCGGCCTGACGCGCTCGTTCACCATCCTCGACGCCGAGGAGGCCGAGAGCCTGCTGCGCGACGCGGTCGAGGAGAAGGACAAGGTCTTCTTCAAGGACAAGATCCATCCGCGCCCCGGTCCGCTGTTCGAGATCATTAGTTTTGCCCGCAACACCCAGCGGGTGCTCGGCGAGACCATCACGCAGTTTTACCCGCAGCACGAGGCCGTGGCCGATCTTATCGGCGGCTTCGCGGCGGCCTACCGCGAGCGCAAACGTCGGCAGAACGTCGTCGATTACGACGACCTCCTCGAATACTGGCTCGACCTGCTCCGGGCCGCGCCGGACGTCGCCGCGCACCTCGCGCAACGCTTCCGCCACACGCTGGTCGACGAATACCAGGACACCAACACGCTGCAGGCGCAGATCGTCGACATCGTCGGCGCGCATCATCGCATCATGGCCGTGGGCGACGACGCGCAGTGCATCTACTCGTGGCGCGGCGCCAACTTCGAAAACATCCTCACCTTCCCCGATCGTCACCCCGGCACGCAGATTTACCGCATCGAGACCAACTACCGCTCGACGCCGTCGATCCTCGCCTTCGCCAACGGCGTACTCGCCGCCCAGCCCAAGGGCCGCCACTTCGACAAGTGGCTGCGCCCCGCGCGGCCCGACCACGAGAAGCCGTTCCTCGTGCAGACGCTGGACGCGCGCGAGCAGGCCATGTTCGTGGTGCAGCGCGTCAAGGGGCTGGTCGACGAGGGCCGGCTGCTGGCCGACATCGCCGTGCTCTACCGCGCGCATTTCCAGGCGCTCGACGTGCAGCTCGAACTCTCGCGCCTTGGCGTCCCCTACGTGATCACGAGCGGCGTGCGGTTTTTCGAGCAGGCGCACATCCGCGACCTCGTGGCGATGCTGCGCTTCGTCTACAACCCGGCCGACGCCATGGCCTGGCAGCGCCTCGCCGTGCTGCTGCCGCGCATCGGCGACAAGGGCGCGCAGAAACTCTACCACGCGGCGCTTGAGCAGGCCCGCGCCCACCAGCTCAACCTGGTGGATGCCCTCGCCGCCGACGAGGTGAAGGCCCGTGTGCCCAAGGAGTCCCGGGACGAGTGGCCGCGGCTCGTCACCTCGCTCCAGCAGATCGCCGCCGCCGTGCAGCATGAAAAGCCGTTCAAGGCCGTCGAGATCGCCATCGAGGGCTGGTACGGCGACTACCTCAAGGGCGCCTACGCCAACTATGCCTCGCGCCTGGACGATCTGAAGTCGCTCATCGGCTTCGCCGCGCGCTTCGACGAGATGCAGGATCTGCTCGCGCAGATCGCCCTGCTCAACTCCGAGACGAGCGACCGGCAGGTCGACCCCGACGCCGACGCGCTCCGCCTCACCACCGTGCACCAGGCCAAGGGCCTCGAATTCGGCGTGGTGTTCATCATCGGACTGGCCGAAAGCCTGTTTCCGCTGCGCCGCGCCGTCGAGGCGGGCGACCTCGACGAGGAGCGCCGGCTGTTCTACGTGGCGGTCACGCGCGCCAAGGATGAACTCTACCTCTGCTTCCCCAAAGTGAACGCCAAGGGCGGCCCGGCCACGCTGTTGATGCCCAGCCGATTTCTCACGGAAGTGCCCGAGGATCTTTACCAAGCTCTGCGCCTGCGCCGCAGTTGGGGCTGGTGAGCTTGTATCTCACACCCCGATCCGAACACCTATATTATTGGCCTGTTCTTATTCGCACTTAGACGGCTTTATAGCGTCGGCGCCAATATGCATCCACTACATCGCGCAACTTCAGCCCTTCGTGATCATAAATGGTTGATTGAAGATGATCGATGATGATGCCTATAGCCTTGTTAAGATTGGTATGTCCCACGTCGAAATGCTCCGTCCCGATTGTTGGATGAGAAGTCGCTTGGACGCAGCCTCGCCAGACATTGGCTAAGAACACCGCATTGGGATTGTTGGGGTCCGTCGTATGATTTACCCCGCCCGGTATACGGATTAATCCACAATCGGTTTCGTCTCGTTCCGCCCCCGCATCTGACTCTTCCGGCAAGCAGCTTTTCCGCCCTTGTTTCAGTCCGATGTATTCTATCAACCAGCGGACGGCAACTCGCCTTCCCTCTAACGCAGCGTAGTTTAAACCCAGAGACTTGAGCCCGGCAGGATTAAGCGTCAGTGGTCCCGGTTCCCACGTCTGCTCAATGTCAGACATGATGATACCTGCGATCACGCGATATGGGATATCTTCATGCATCCACTTATCGGCTACATCCTTCGGTAATTTTGCGCTCATGTTTTCGAGACTACCGCGTCGCATCGTTAATTGAACAACAAAGGGAAAAGAAACGGAACGAGCATTGCCCATGCTCGTCGTCGATCAGCCCTGAAACGTGTGCTTGAGCGGTTCCAGTTTACCCATGCCGCTCGTAGCGCACCTCGACGAACTTCGTCCAAGCACCGTCTTTCTGGATGAAAATCTCGTTGTTGAAGACGGTGACTCAAGGAGTCTGGCTGCGGATATTGATGTTTCCGCCCCGTATCGCGTATCGCCTTTGGCTCAGTCCCGATAGTGGTAGCGCAGTTGCGCGATCCAGAGCTGGTCGCCGACGACTTTGTAGACCATGCGGTGTTCGCCGTCGATTCGGCGCGACCAGTAGCCTTGAAAGGCATGCTGCAAGAGCTCCGGCTTGCCGATGCCAGTGAACGGCTCGCGCATGATCTCCTTGAGAAGCTGGTTGATCCGCCGGAGCTTCTTTGGGTCAGTCTCCTGCCAGTAAAGATACTCTTCCCAAGACTTAGATGAGAAGACCAGCTGCATGGGCGGCGATTATGTTCAGACTTCCTTCAGCTTCCGCACCTTGCCCTTGCCGGATTCCAGCTCTTGGATCGAGGCCAGCAGCCGCCGTGCGTTGGCCGGGCTACGCATGAGGTAGGCCGTTTCCTCCAATGCGTTGTAGTCTTCCAACGACAACATCACGACCGCCTGGTCGCGGTTACGGGTGATGACGACCGGCGCGCGGTCTTCGCACACCTGGTCCATCGTGGCGGCCAGCTTCTCCCGCGCAGCAGTGTAGGTGATCGATTTCATGCTGGACAGGATCATGTCCAGTCCGTGCCATTCGTCAAGTGTCGGCATGTGGCTTGCCCGCCGCGCGCCGTCTACAAACATTCGCCGGCGTTGTACCGCCTAGCCGCTTGTCTTCTCCCTGCACTGCGGCAATGTATGCTCCACTTATGGGCAAAGTCATCCTTGGCATTTTCGGAGCCTTTGTGCTTCTCATCGTGATCCTCATCATCGCGGCGGTGGGCACCTATAACGGCCTGGTCAACCGCTCGCAGGCGGTCGACGCGCAATGGGC